>Ga0325411_1004906_pt1 | contig 14929 bp, 4 predicted proteins | sample PopdelMetagenome_13_FD_206181 | JGI IMG/M metagenome (GOLD analysis project Ga0325411, IMG submission 206181) | Populus deltoides microbial communities from Bellville, Georgia, United States - Xylem-PdIQD-R4 | ecosystem: Host-associated > Plants > Phyllosphere > Stem > Wood/Secondary xylem... | reverse complement strand
ACCAACACCACGGCTGAAAACTTGCGTTCAGCTCGTAGTGTCTCAACCGTTGGAAGCTCTCCATCAGTATCGAACACCCAGTCTGAGGAGTTCATTACGTTGAAACAATAATATCAACAACTCTCGACGAATTATGATGAGCTCCGTCAAATAGTCATGGAGATGAGATCAAAGATGGGTGACGATACTTGTGCAACTCCTTTTTGGCCGTATGGTCCTGGGAACAACCAGCTTCCTCCTCCTCCTCCTCCTCCTCCTCCTCTAGCTCCGCCGCTATTCTAGTTTAATTTTGTTTTTTAAACACATTAAATTTGTAATGAATATTATTTAACATTACTTTTATATTTTTAATGTTTAATCCAATTTTATTTGTTTATTAAGGTTTTTTACTATAAATAAATTATTTTAAATACATACCGATGGATATACCGACGGATATTATCCGTCGGTATTTCACAGAGAGTTGCCAAACAATTACCAGCCATGCCATAATTACCGACGGATATATTCGTCGGTGATTACATACAGATGGATTTTCCGATGGATAATATCCGTCGGTATTTCACAGAGGGTTGGCAAACAATTACTACCGATGCCATAATTACTGATGGATAAGCCGTCGGTAATTACTGTTGAAATTGCAGACAGATTTATTCTGTCGGTAATATTCCTGCGGGAAACTTTTTTTTTGGCGTGCGCATATCCGTCTGTAAGACCGTCGATGGGTTTTTTTATTTGCAACAGAAAGGGGAGTTACCGATGACTATTATATCAACGGACGTGTTCCGTCGGTAAGGACGGTGAGGCCGTCGGTAAATATTTCACCGACGGAGTTCATTCATGTCACCAATGGAGTTCATTCCTGTCACCGACGGAATTAGTTCGTCGGTAAAACTGTTTAATGGTGTAGTGTAATGAAACTATTTTTGAGAAATCCTCGCATTTCTCACCGCCTCCAAAAAATTTTCATCTGGGCAGGTCGCTCATTACAATAAGATCACTTTGAAAAATCTCTGTATTTTTCACCACTTTGAAAGAAATCTTTGCATTTTTCACCCAAGTAGGTCGCCCATTACAATAAGATCATCTAAAAAAAAATTTCTCTGGGTAGGTCACCCATGACAATTCGACCATTTCAAAATCTCTGAATTTTCAAAAGAAAAATCTTCCAGTGTTTACTCTAAGTGCACTTTCTAGCCTTCAAAAGGATTCATCATTTCTCAATATGATGAGTCAATCATCTGTCATCCTTCTTTTTCTTCTTTACAACACTTACTATCTAAAGTCTCTTACGAGACTTTCTATCGTAAGCATTGTAAAGAGGGGGGCAATTGTCATAACCCAATTCTGGGTTATTTCCCAAAATTCACTTTTTTTTAAAATAAAAATAAAAAATTAAATAAAGGCTGGCAACGTGGAGAAAGCAGGCCGGGGAATCAAGCTGCAATTTTTGGAGGAAATTCAAGGCCTAATTGTACCCCATTATGCCCAAAAATGGAGAAAAAATGCAAATTCAAGGTCAAATTAAATGATTATTGGATGAATTTGCATAAAAATTAAGTCCAATGACATAATTAAATTTTTAATTGGCCAATTTGATTTAATCATGGGCCAAATTAAATTTTAATTATGTTTAAGAATTAATTTGGGTCCAATTGAAGGATTTAATTAAGTGCAAGGACTTAATTATACTTTGAATGGGTCAAATTAATTTTATTTGGGGCTTAATTGATGAAAAATTAAGTTTGGGAGCCTAATTTGAGCTTAATTGAGAAGATTGGAATTTTAAGAGACCAAATTTAATTTTTACCAAGTTAATGGATTGAAATCAGGGGCCAAATTGCAAGAAAATTGAAGTTTTAGGGTCAATTAAGGGCTAAATTGAAGAAAGCTGAGGCCAAGAACCATTCTGCAACAGGCGGCAAACTATGGGGATTCAATTGACAACAAATCGAGGGTGAAATTGAAGAAATTGAAAGTTTAATGGTAAATTAGGGGTTAAATTGACAAAATCCGAGACCAAGGACCATATTGCAAAAGGCGCGTAAATATGGGGGTGCAATTGAAGTTCATCAAGGGCTTAATTGCATTAAATCAAAAGTTTAGGGTCAATTAAGGGTTCAATTGAACTCAATTGAAAGCTGGAGGACTAAATTGAAATTCAATAAAAATCCCTAATTCAGTCCAAAACGGCGTCGTTTTGCATCAAAAGAAAAAAGAGAGAGAGAGAGGACCACACGACGCATCGTCTGGTCACTGTTCATTTTCTTCCCGGTTTTACCCGAAAGAAATAGCGTGGGAGCCTACTTTGCAAGTGCATTTATTGCTTGATTTCTCCATCAAATCGAACAAAACTTGCACGAAACGGATCCCCTGCAGTTCCTCTACAACCCCATGTGAACGTTGCAGGATGAATGACAGCACGACGACACCGGTGATGGCATGAAGAGGTCAACTCAAGCAGCCTTTTCCTGCAGATTTGACAACTCAGGGAGGCTACTTTGAGCCAAGAATCAAGGGCTGAAATTTTACCCCGATGCAGACGAGATTACCCTCTTCTACCGCCTATAAATAGAGGCTGAGTTGATGGCCTGAGGGAGAAGAAAATCGAACGTAAAGTTGGCCGAAAACCAGCCCTTTCTCTTCTTTCTCTCTCCGTCGTGGCCTTCAGCCACCACCACCATCATCATTTGTCTTCTCACCATCGTCCCCACCTCAAGTAGCCATCAAACCATCACACGTGGTGGTTGCACCACTTCTCTCTCTCCTCTGTAAAAATCTTCTTCTCTGCCACTGTGACCTTGGCAGCAGCAGCAGCAACAACCACATTTCCCAGAAGCTTTTATCCTTCCCAAAGGCAACCAGGACAGTAGCTCTCTCCTCAGCCACTCCAACATTTCCAGCCACGAGCTTCCTTTCTCCTTTGCCAGACTCCGTTCCTTCTTCTTCCAGCTGCGACCAGAGCAAGCCGCCGGCCTCACCACCTTCAGTTGCGCCGTGCGCCACCAATCAGGCCGCCAGCTCCCTCAACACCAAGTAAGCTTCCCTCCTCTCTTCTTCTTCTTCTTCCTCCCTTCTCTATTATAGCTGTATGTGAACAGTGCAACGTCAATTAATTCACGTTGCACTCTTGCGTGCAACTTAGTCACTAGGCTGTGCTAGTGACTAGGTTGCTTTGGGCAGGACCTGTCTTGGCCCAACCTAGTTGGCTGGGCCGGGTCCAACCTGTCCCTAAAATAAAGGAAGAAGGATCTGTTGGGCCGAGTCTTGCCCAACCAATTTGGGTCGGTATCAGCCCACTTGTTTATGGGCATGTGCTGGGCCTAGTCCACATGCTTTGATAATGTTTAATTACTTAATAATAAATAAATAATAATTAAAAAAACAAAAATTTTCAAAAAAAAATTTCAAAAATCCTTTCAAAAAATTTGTGATTTTCTCAAATATTTTTCTACCAATTTTGTTCAATATTGGATTGTATACTTACACTGTAAGATACAAATCCGGTATTAAAATACCCGGTTTTCTCCGAGATATTTCAAAAACAAAAAAAAAATTTTGTTTTCATGCATACAGCCAAATCCTAAATTTTTTAAGCACATTTTTCAAAAAAATAAATAATAAAAAAAATGCATCTTTCTCATGTTTTGAAATTAAAAAAAAAAATGGATATCATAACCAGTTTATGATTATCCATTAGGATTCGGCCAACATGTCAAAACTTTTTAGGATCCAGATGTAGACTTTAATATCTGTGGGGTGTAAAATTATACGATACGTATAAAGTACACCCTCAGGTATTAAAGATACAAGGTGTAGAAATGCGATGCTAATATTCAGACTTTAGAATTGTTAGGATTTAACCCAATAAGGTAGAGACTTTCTCATGAATAAAGATCTGTCTTGAGCTTTAGAAAAGACCAACAAATAGAAACCTGACTTAGAAAAATCAATCAAACAACAATGCAGCTTACCTTAGGTAGGGTGCACTGGGGGTGATGCGTCTCCCCTTGCACAACCAGTCTCTTACTCAGACTCTCGCAGACCATAGGTTCCTAGTGACCATAATACTAGGTGGCGACTCCTAAACATTAATCATAATTTTATGATTAAATCCAAAAACCCTTCCCAACACACCTCACACAGGAGGCACGACAGGAGCCTTCGCCGTCGCCAGACGACGTCGCATCGCCCGCGACAATAATTTTAAAACACGTAAACTTTCCTTTAAGTATCCTTAACAGAAATCTTAATTACATGCTTTTATAAAATAATTTATATTTGATAATTTTAAAACATTTAAACTATCCGTGAACTATCATAAAAAGAAATCAAAGCTACTTTCTTTTTTAATAAATAATTTTTATAATTTTAAAACATTTCAACTATCCTCGAAGTATCTTAGATAAAAATCCTAATTACTTGTTTTTACAAAATTTTTTTGATAATTTTAAAATATTTAAATTATCCTTTAAGTATCTTTAACAGAAATCTTAATTACGTGTTGTTTTAAAAAACTTTATATTTCATAATTTTAAAATATTTAATCTATCATTGAAGTATCCTAAAAAGAAATCATATCAACTTTTGTTTATAAATTTTTTTTATATGTTTAAGACTTTTAAACTATCTTTGAAGTATCCTAAACAGACAGAAATTCTAATTAATGTTTTTAATAAATTATTTTTATAATTTTAAGAAATTTAAACTATCCTTGAAGTATCCAAAAAAGATATCATAGTTATTTTTTTATAAATATTTTTATATTTTTAAAACATTAATTTAAACTATACTTCAAGTATCATTAGCAGACAGAATCCTAATTAATTTTTTTAATTAATTAATTTTTTAATTTTAAAATATTTAAACTATCCTTGAAGTATCCTAAAGAGACAGAAATCATAATTAATTTTTTTAATAAATTATTTTTATAATTATAAGACATTTAAACTATCCTTATAGTATCCAAAAAAGATATTATAGTTATTTTTTTATATAAATATTTTTATATTTTTAAAACATTTAAACTATCCTTCAAGTATCCTAAACAGACAGAAATCATAATTAATTTTTTTAATTTTAAAATATTTAAACTATCTTTGTAGTATCCTAAAAAGAAATCATTGCTACTTTTTTTATCAATAATTTTTATAATTTTACAATATTTAAACTATTCTTGAAGTATTATAAACAGAAATCCTAATTACTTATTTTTATAATTTTATTTATATTTGATAATTTTAAAGCATGTAACCTATCCTTGAAGTATCTTTAACAGAAATCTTAGTTACGTGTTTTTAGAAAAAAAAATTATATTTGATACTTTTAAAACATTTAAACTATTATTGAAGTATCCTAAAAAGAAATCATAGTTACTTTTTTTTTATAATTGTTTTATATATTTAAAACATTTAAACTATTATTCAAGTATCCTAAATAGATAGAAATTCTAATTAATTTTTTTAATAAATTATTTTTATAATTTTAAAACATTTAAACTATCCTAGAAGTATCCAAAAAAATCACAATAATTTTCTTTATAAATCTTTTGATATTTTTAAAACGTTTAAACTATCATTCAAGTATCCTAAACAGACAGAAATCCTAATTAATTTTTTTAATTAATTATTTTTACAATTTTAAAACATTTAAACTATCCTTTTAGTATTCTAAAAACAAATCATTGCTACTTTTTTATAAATAATTTTTATAATTTTAAAACATTTAAATTATTCTAAAAGTATCATAAACAGAAATCCTAATTATTTGTTTTTATAATTTTTTTTTATTTGATAAATTTGAAACATGTAAACTATCCTTGAACTATCTTTAACAGAAATCTTCATTGCAGATTTTTATATATTTTTTATTTGATAATTTTAAAATATTTAAACTATCATTTAAGTATCCTAAAAAGAAATCATAGTAACTTTTTATGTAAATTGTTTTTATTATTGTAAAATATTTAAATTATCCTCGAAGTGTCCTACACAAAAATTCTAATTACTTGTTTTTATAATTTTTTTTTGGATAATTTTAAAATATGTAAACAATCCTTTAAAAATCCTTATCAGAAATCTTCATAAAAGGTTTTTATATATTTTTTGTATTTGATAATTTTAAAACATTTAAATTATTCTCGAAGTATCCTAAAAAGTAATAATAGAAATGTTTTTTATATAAATTTTTTTTTATACTATTCTCGAAGTATCATAAACAAAAATCCTAATGACTTGTTTTTATAAATTGTTTTATTAGATAATTTTAAAACATGTAAAATATCTTTTAAGTATCTTTAACAGAAATCTTCATTACATGTTTTTATAAATTGTTTTATATTTTTAAAATATTTAAACTATCCTAAAAAGACAGAAATCCTAATTAAGGTTTTTAATAAATTATTTTAAAAATTTAAACTATCCTTTAAGTATCCTAAAAAGACAGTTATTTTTTTATAAAGTTTTTTATATTTTTAATTTTAAATCATTTAAACTATCATTGAAGTATGCTAAAAAGAAATCACAGGTATTTTTTAAAAAAAATTATTTTAATAATTTTTAAAGATTTAAACTATCCTTGAAATATCATAAACAAAAATACTTAGTACTTGTTTTTATAATTTGTTTTTATATTTAATAAATTTAAAACATATAAATTATCATTAAAGTATTATTAACAGAAATCTTAATTACATTTTTTTTATAAAAAAACTTTATATTTGATCATTTTAAAACATTTAAACTATCCATAAAATATCCTAAAAAGAAATCATAGCTACTTTTTCTTAAAAATTATTTTTATAATTTTAAAACATTTAAACTTTCTTCGAAATATCCTAAACAAGAATCTTAATTACTTGTTTTTATAAATTTTTTATATTTTTAAAACATTTAAACTATCATTGAAGTATCCTAAAAATAAATCATAGTTACTTTTCTTATAAATTATTTTATATTTTTAAAACATTTAAACTATCCTAAACAAACAGAAATCTTAATTAATTTTTTTAAATAATTTTTTTAATAATTTTAAAACATTTAAACTATAATTTAAGTATCTTAAAAATATCATAGTTATTTTTTTATAAATGTTTTTTTTAATTTTAAAACATTTAAACTATCATTGAAGTATCCTAAAAAGAAATCAATTTTTTTATAAATTATTTTAATAATGTTTAAAGATTTAAACTATCCTTAAAGTATGACAAACAAAAATCATAAGTACTTCTTTTTATAATTGTTTTTCTATATTTGGTAAATTTAAAACATGTAAACAATCATTGAGGTATCCTTAATAGAAATATTAAATAAATGTTTTTATAAAAAAATTTATATTTGATAATTTTAAAACATTTAAACTATCCTTGAAGTATCCTAAAACGAAATCGTAGCTATATTTTTGTATAAATTATTTTTGTAATCTTAAAACATTTAAACTATCCTCAAAGAATCCAAAAAAAAATCCTAATTACTTGTTTTTATACTTTTTTTATATTTGTTAATTTTAAAACATCTAAATTATCCTTGAAGTATCCTTAATAGAAATCTTAATTACGTGTTTTTGTAAAGGTTTTTATATTCGATAATTTTAAAACATTTAAACAATTCTTCAAGTATTCTAAAAACAAATCATAGTTATATTTTTTTTATAAATGTTTTTATATTTTTAAAACATTTAAACTATCCTTGAAGTATCTTAAAAAGAAATCATAGTTACTTTTTTATATAATTTTTTTATTTTTAAAATATTTAAACTATCCTTGAAGTATCCTAAAAAAGAATGATATTTATTTTTACATAAATCATAAATTAACTTTTTTAATAAATTATATTTGATCATTTTAAAACATTTAAACTATTTTTAAAGTATCCTAACAAGAAATAATAGCAATGTTTTTTTTTAAATAATTTTTATGATGTTAAAATATTTAAACTATCCTTAAAGTATCATAAACAGATATCATAATTACTTGTTTTTATAAATATTTTTGTATTTGATAATTTTAAAACATGTAAACTATCTTTGAAGTATCCTTAACAGAAATCTTAATTAAATGTTTTTATAAAAAAAATTATATTTGATAATTTTAAAATATTTAAACTATACTTGAAGTATTCTAAAAAGAAATTATAGCTATTGTTTTTTTATAAATTATTTTTAAAATTTTAAAATATTTAAACTATCCTCGAAGTATCCTCAACAAAAATCTTAATAACTTATTTTTATAATTTATTTTATTTGATAATTTTAAAACATGTAAACTATCCTTTAAGTATCTTTAACAGAAATCTTAATTACGTGTTTTGTCAAAAACAAAACATTATATTTGATAAATTTAAAACATTTAAACTATCATTAAAGTATTCTAAAAAGAAATTATTGTTATTTTTTTATAAATTATTTTTAAAAGTTTAAAATATTTAAACTATTCTCAACAAAAATCCAAATTACTCGTTTTTATAAATTTTTTATATTTTTAAAACATTTAAACTATCCTTGAATTATCCTAAAATGAAATCATAGCTACTTTTTTTTATAAATTATTTTGTTAAGTTTAAAACATTTAAACTATCCTCAAAGTATCCTAAACAAGAATCCTAATTATTTATTTTTAAAATTTTTTATTTGATAATTTTAAAACATGTAAACTATTATTAAAGTATCCTTAACAGAAATCTTAATTACGGGTTTTAAAAAAACATTATATTTGATAATTTTAAAATAATTAATCTATCCTTGAAGTATCCTAAAACAAAATCATAGTAACTTTTTTTTATATAAATTATTTGTATAAGTTTAAAACATTTAAACTATCCTCGAATTATTCTCAACAAAAATTCTAATTACTTGTTTTTATAAATTATTTTATATTTTTAAAACTTTTAAACTATCCTTGAAGTATCCTAAAAATAAATCATAGTTACTTTTTTTAATTATTTTTTTCTATATTTTTAAAACATTTAAACTATCCTAAACAGACAGAAATCCTAATTAATTTTTTTAATAATTTTAAAATATTTAAACTATCCTTTAAGTATCCTAAAAAGAAATCATAAGTATTTTTTTTAATAATTGTTTTTAATAATGTGTAAAGATTTAAACTATCCTTAAAGTATCATAAACAAAATCCTAAGTACTTGTTTTTATAAATTTGTTTATATTTGATAAATTTAAAACATTTAAACTATAATTGAAGTATCCTTAATAAAAATCTTAATTACATGTTTTTATAAAAAAAAATTATTTTTGATCATTTTAAAACATTTAAACTATCCGTAAAGTATCCTAAAAAAACATCATAGGTACTTTTTTTTTATAAATTATTTTTACAAGTTTAAAACATTTAAACTATCCTCAAAGTATCCTAAACAAGAATCCTAATTACTTGTTTTTATAATTTTTTTTATTTGATAATTTTAAAACATGTAAAGTATCCTTTAAGTACCCTTAAGAGAAATCTTAATTACGGGTTTTTATAAAAACATTATATTAGATAATTTTAAAACATTTAAACTATACTTGAAGTATCCTAAAATGAAATCATAGCTACTTTTTTTTATAACTAATTTTTTTAATTTTAAAATATTTAAACTATCTTCGAAGTATCCTAAACAAAAATCTTAATTATTTTTTTATATATATAATATAATTTATATTCGATAATTTTAAAACTTGTAAACTATCCTTGAAGTATCCTAAACAGAAATCTTCATTACATGTTTTTATAAATTTTTTATATTTGATTATTTTGAAACATTTAAACTATCGTTGAAGTATCCTAAAAAGAAATTATAGTAACTTTTTTTTATAAATTATTTTTATAATTTTAAAGTTTTAAACTATTCTCGAAGTATCCTAAACAAAAACTCTAATTACTTGTTTTTATAATTTTTTTTATTTGATAATTTTAAAACAAGTAAACTATCCTTAAAGTATGCTTAACAGAAATCTTAATTACGTGTTTTTTAAAAAAGAATTATATTTGATAATTTTAAAACATTTAAACTATCCGTGAAGTATTCTTAAAAGAAATCATAGCTACATTTTCTTATAAATTAGTTTTATAATTTTAGAACATTTAAACTATACTCAAAGTATCCAAAATAAAAATCATAATTACTTGTTTTTATAATTTTTTTTATATATTTGGTAATTTTAAAACATCTAAACTATCCATGAAATATTCTTAATAGAAATCTTAATTATGTGTTTTTATAAAGGTTTTTATATTTGATAATTTTAAAACATTTAAACTATTCTTAAAGCATCCTAAAAAGAAATCATTGCAACTTTTGTTTTATAAATTGTTTTTATAATTTTAAAATATTTAAACTATTCTCGAAGTATCCAAAACAAAAAAACATAATTACTTGTTTTAATAATTTTATTTTTATATTTGGTAATTTTAGAACATGTAAACTATCCTTAAAGTATCCTAAAAATAAATCATAGCAACTTTTGTTTTAAATTTTTTTTTATAATTTTAAAATATTTAAACTATTCTCAAAGTATCCTAAACAAAAACCATAATTACTTGTTTTTATAAAAAAACATTTATATTTGATAATTTTAAAACATGTAAACTATCCTTGAAGTATCCTTAATAAAAATATTACGTGTTTTTATAAATGTTTTTAACTTGATAATTTTAAAACATTTAAACAATCCTTGAAGTATCATAAAAAGAAATTATAGTTACTTTTTTTTATATTTTTAAAACATTTAAACTATCGTTAAAGTATCCTAAAAAGAAATCATAGATATTTGTTTTATAAATATTTTATATTTTAAAAATATTTAAACTATCCTTGAAGTATCCTAAAAAGACAGAAATCCTAATTATTTTTTTAATAAATTATTTTAATAATTTTAAAACATTTAAACTATCCTTGAATTGTCCTAAAAAGAAATCATAGTTATTTTTTATATATAAACTTTTAAAACATTTAAACTATTCTCAAAGTATCCTAAACAAAAATCCTAATTATATGTTTTTATAATTTTTTTTATTTGATAAGTTTAAAATATGTAAACTATCCTTGAAGTATCCTCAACATAAACCTTAATTATGTGTTTTTATAAAAAAAATTTATATTTGATAATTTTAAAACATTTAAACTATCCTTGAAGTATCCTAAAAAGAAATCATAGTTACTTTTTTATATAATTTTTTTTATATTTTTAAAATATTTAAACTATCGTTGAAGTATGCTAAAAAGAAATTATAGTTTCTTTTTTTATAAATATTTTTATATTTTTAAAATATTTCAACTATCCTTGAAGTATCCTAAAAAAAATCATAGGTATTTTTTTTATAAATATTTTATATTTTAAAAATATTCAAACTATCATTGAAGTATCCTAAATAGACAGAAATTCTAATTAAATTATTTTAATAATTTTAAAATATTTAAACTATCCTTGAAGTATCCTAAAAAGAAATCATAGTTATTATATATATATATAGACACACACACACACACACACACTTTTAAAACATTTAAACTATCCTCGAAGTATCCTAAACAAAAATCCTAATTATTTGTTTTTATAATTTTTTTTATTTGAAAATTTAAAATATGTAAACTATCATTGAAGTATCCTTAACAGAAACTTTAATTACGTGTTTTTATAAATAAAAAAACTTTATTTGATAATTTTAAAACATTTAAACTATCCTCGAATTATCCAAAACAAAAATCCTAATTAGTTGTTTTTATAAATTGTTTTATATATTTGGTAATTTTAAAACATGTAAACTATTCTTGAAAATATTCTTAATAAAAATCTTAATTTCGTGTTTTTATACTTGATAATTTTAAAACATTTAAACTATCCTTGAAGTATTCTAAAAAGAAATTATAGTTACTTTTTTTTTATAAATGTTTTTATATTTTAAAAATATTTAAACTATCCTTGAAGTATCCTAAACAGACAGAAATCCTAATTAAATTTTTTAATAAATTTAAAACATTTAAACTATCCTTAAAGTATCCTAAAAAGCAATCATTGTTATTTTTTATATATATACTTTTAAAACATTTAAACTATCCTCGAAGTATCCTAAACAAAAATTCTATTTACTTGTTTTTAAATTATCATTGAAGTATCCTTAACAAAAATCTTAAATCATAGCAACTTTTGTTTCATAAATTATTTTTATAATTTTAAAACATTTAAACTATACTTGAAATATCCTAAAAAGAAACCATAGTTATTTTTTATATAAATATTTTATATTTTTAAAATATTTAAACTATCCTTGAAGTATTATACAAAGAAATCATAGTTATTTTTTATATATATACTTTTAAAACATTTAAACTATCCTCGAAGTATCCTTAACAAAAATTCTATTTACTTGTTTTTACACTATCATTGAAGTATCCTTAACAGAAATCTTAATTAAATGTTTTTATAAAAATATTTATATTTGATAATTTTAAAACATTTAAACTATCCGTGAAGTATCCTAAAAAGAAATTGTAGCAACATTTTTTTTTATAAATTAGTTTTATAATTTTAAAATACTTAAACTATCCTCGAAGTATCCCAAAAAAAAATCCTAATTACTTGTTTTTATAATTTTTTTAATATATATTTGGTAATTTTAAAACATTTAAACTATCTTTATAGTATCCTAAAAAGAAATCATAGTTATTTTTTTATAAATATTTTATATTTTAAAAACTTTTATACTATCATTGAAGTATACTAAACAGATAGAAATCCTAATTAATTTTTTTAATAAATTATTATAATAATTTTAAAACATTTAAACTATCTTTAAAATATCCTAAAAAGAAATCATAGCAACATTTTTTTTATAATTTTAAAACATTTAAATTATCTTCAAGTAAAACAAAATAATCCTAATTACTTGTATTTATAATTTTTTTTATTTGATAAGTTTAAAACATGTAAAAAATCCTAAAAGTATCCTTAACGTAAATCTTAATTACATGTTTGTATAAATAAATTTATGTTTAATAATCTGAATTCAGTTTAAGATACTTGAAGGATAGTTTAAATGTTTTAAAATTATAAAAAGATTTTTTTAAAAAAAAGTAAGTAGAATTTCTGTTTTAAAATTACAAATTTTTTTTTTTAAAAAAAAGTAACTAGGATTTCTGTTTAGAATACCTGAATGATAGTTTAAAAGTTTTAAAATTATAAAAATAATTTATAAAAAAAAAGCTAGCAAGACTTCTATTTAGGATACTTAAAGGATAAATTAAATGTTTTAAAATTATAAAATAAATTTACATAAAAAAGTATGTAGGATTTCTGTTTACGATACTTCAAGAATAGTTTAACTGTTTTAAAATTATAAAAATAATTTATAAAAAAAAGATCAGTAGGATTTCTGTTTAGAATATTTGAAGGATAGTTTAAATGTATTAAAATTAAAAAAAAATTACTTAAAAAAAGTGACTAGAATTTTTGTTTAGGGTACTAGAAGGATAGCTTAAATGTTTTAAAATTATAAAATAAATTTACCTAAAAAAAAATGTAGGATTTCTGTTTACGATACTTCAAGAATAGTTTAACTGTTTTAAAATTATAAAAATAATTTATAAAAAAAGGTCAGTAGGATTTCTGTTTAGGATACTGTGAAGATAGTTTACATGTTTTAAAATTATAAAACTAATTTATATAAAAAAGTAATTAATATTTCTGTTTAGGATACATGAAGGATAGTTTAAGTTTTGAAAATTATAAAAATAATTTTAAATGAAAGTAAGTATGATTTCAGTTTGAGAAATTTGAAAGTTAATATAAATGTTTTAAAATTATAAAAATAACTAAAAAACAAAGTAACTAGGATTTTTGTTTAGGATACTTGAAGGATAATTTAAATGTTTTAACATCATAAAAATAATTTATGAAAAATATAAGTAGGATTTCTGTTTAAGATACTTTAAATGTTTTAAAATTATAAAAATAACTAAAAAACAAAGTCAATAGGATTTTTGTTTAGGATACTTGAAGGATAGTTTAAATATTTTAAAATTATAAAAATAATTTATAAAACAAAAGTAAGTAGAATTTCTCTTTAGGAAACTTGGATCATAGTTTAAATGTTTTAAAATTATAAAAATAATTTATAAACAAAAGTAAGTAGGATTTCTGTTTAGGAAACATGAAAGATAGTTTAAATGTTTTAAAATTATAAAAATAATTTATAAATAAAGTAACTAATATTTCTGTTTAGAAAACTTGAAGGGTAGTTTAAATGTTTTAAAATTATAAAAATAATTTATAAAACAAAAGTATGTAGGATTTCTCTTTAAGAAACTTGGATGATAGTTTAAATGTTTTAAAATAATAAAAATAATTTATAAAAAAAAGTAAGTGCGATTTCTGTTTAGGATACTTGGATAGTAGTTTAAATGTTTTAAAATTATAAAAAAAAATTAAAAAAAGTTACTAGTATTTCTGTTTAGGATACTTGAATGATTGTCTAAATATTTTAAAATTAAAAAATTACAAGGATTTCTGTTTAGGATACTTGAAGGATAGTTTAAATGTATTAAAATTGAAAAACAATTACATAAAAAAAAGTGACTAGGATTTCTGTTTAGAATACTTGAAGGATAGCTTAAATGTTTTAAAATTATAAAATAAATTTACCTAAAAAAAAACATGTAGGATTTCTGTTTACGATACTTCAAGAATAGTTTAACTGTTTTAAAATTATAAAAATAATTTATAAAAAAAAGGTTAGTAGGATTTCTGTTTAGGATACTGTGAAGATAGTTTACATGTTTTAAAACTATAAAACTAATTTATATAAAAAAATAATTAGTATTTCTGTTTAGGATACATGAAGGATAGTTTAAGTTTTGAAAATTATAAATATAATTTTAAATGAAAGTATGATTTCAGTTTGAGAAATTTGAAAGTTAGTATAAATGTTTTAAAATTA
>Ga0325411_1004905_pt1 | contig 14931 bp, 8 predicted proteins | sample PopdelMetagenome_13_FD_206181 | JGI IMG/M metagenome (GOLD analysis project Ga0325411, IMG submission 206181) | Populus deltoides microbial communities from Bellville, Georgia, United States - Xylem-PdIQD-R4 | ecosystem: Host-associated > Plants > Phyllosphere > Stem > Wood/Secondary xylem... | reverse complement strand
TTATTTTTTAAAATAAGGTTGTTGTAAATGAAGAACAAAGTAAAAGAAAAGATATCCATTAAGCTTGAGTCCTTTGGGGATGTTTAACTAAATATATCATCGGCATATATATCACTCCGAGAAACATAAATAAGAATTGCATTTAGTTGAGCCATTCTACTGTCAATCTTTCCTCGTGTAAAAATTGTTGTGTTTTTGAATCATATACATACCCGTAGTAAAAAAAAATAAATTTAATTTTGTTTTAAATTTTAAAGATTTTATTAGACAGATTCAGAGTTGTTTAAGGTTTATAGAAAGATTACCTGGAGATTAGATATTCTTTTCGGCTTTAGATATTTGCTTAAAAGCTATGTTGTCGCAAAACACAAGCTGTTCAACTATCCGACCTCTAACGGTAATCTATATACGAATTACTAGTGAAAAATCTTCTAAATCCTTTTATGAGAGAGAAATTGCTATACCTTAAAGTATTGACTCTTTTTTTTTTTTAGATGTTTCTGTACTATATTATTCTCACCTTAGAAAATAAGAACCATAACATTCTACTTATAAAAAAACCTAAAAACCCTATAAATGATAAAATATTAATTTTTCCCTTAAATAATATCGCATATATTATTTTAGATTAATTTTACAAATTTATTCAATCAAGTCATTACTTGATTGTTTCTAAGTCTACAATTGTAATCCTCTATGCTAATTACATGTTCATTCTCAATTTATAAAATTTATTTACAATCAAGTCACACTTGATTAATCATTCCATTTTAATTTTTAACCAATGGTTCTTATGTGTATAACCGGTTAGATTCCCTAATAAGTTGGCCCAAAATAAACCATAATCCTAAATAAAATAAGATTAAATAAACTAAATAATTTAATTTATTATCAATTTAATAATTGATTAATCTATAATTAAAGATCAAGTATAAATTATAGCAACTTGACATGATCCCCCAAATATTAGAGAAGTCATAAGTGGTTTGATCTAACCTTTTAATGTGTAGTTTCTCAATATAATTATTATCCATTTATCGATAATATTTCAACTTAGACATTATAGCATGAAGTATGTCTATTTTCTTGAATCATGTTAATTTTCAACATTATAGTCGTTGATCTTTTAAATAAGATTTCAAAACACGTTTCAAAACACATTCTATATTGATAATGAATTTCACAATCAATACTATTAGAGAACAAATAAAATATTTTTTTTAATTCATCTAGGATGATGAATTCTTTCTTGATTAGTCAAATACCATCATATAGTTTATGTTATACTCAATATCTGCTCATTTGTTACCCTTGATTAGGACGTGTGATCAGATCAGAGCATAACACTTTCTATATACAATAACTCAGTGATCTCAAGTTTAAAGATCACTTACACAATTGTTGCGTGAGCCTTTCTATAGACATAAATGATCTCTCTATATGGAATTCTCTTGCGGATCAGTTTAATGTACATGTCATCTTACAAGCACTTGCATATTAGTTGCAAGTATCTCTTATATCTCAGTTTATTGGAGCAGTTGCTTCCTTTTATAAAAAGAAAAAAAAATATAATATGCATAAGTCTCAACATCTACAATTAACGTCCAATTTTAATATAACATTGACAAAAAATATTTAGGAATAATGATTTTGTAATAACCTTAAATTTTATTTTATCATATTTACAGGAACATATAGTATTATCATTTATGGTACAAGATTTTTTTTTTTACTAGAATTTCAGCAAAATTTCCTTTATATTTTTTAATATCAAGTTATCGACTTAATCAATTTTCACTGTCTGCAAATAAAATTTCAACATATTCTCATCATTTGGGATTTCCATATTTATATATTACCATTAACATAATAAAAACTTCTTTCTTTTCTTTCAAATTTCCTCAAGCAAATCAATTATTATATTATTCCAAAATATTTCAAGTAATGGGACAATTAACTTAGTTACGACATGAAACCAACATATATTCATATTAATGCAAATCAAACTTAAAACTTAGTCTATATAATTACAGTCATATAAGTTCAAAAGAAACTAATTAAGGTAGATCATTCATATTTAATTTAGATTCATACATTACTTGGTCACAAAATTATATTACATAACAAAACATACATTAATTTCACAAAATTACAAATGATATATCCACTACTCGTTACGACGTTGTGAAGTGCCTGTAATTTATATATTACTAAGCATAAGTAGTTTATAAACAAAGAATATTTACTATTATTACTTTTATATGTAATTACTCTCAATTCATACAATTCACATGATTTAAGGATACAATATATTTTCTTGCCAAACCAACACTTAATTTCATTTCTACATTATGAATTTCTTCAATTGCTCGTTAACTAGGGACCTAGTCCCAGTAATACTAGGGACTAGTTTCTCTAATTTTTCATTAATAAAGGAATTATCTCATTTAGCAGAGAACCAAAATCTCTATCTATCCATTAATCAGGACATTAATCTCATTAACCAGGTAATCATTATCTTCATTTGCCCATTAAATAGAGTATTAATCTCATTAACCATGGAATCAATATCTTCATCTGCCCATTTATCAGAGCATTAGTCTCATTAACCAGGATAACTAGTTTCTTAATAGCCTATTAATCAGGACACTAGTTCTATTTATCAGGGTAACTGATTTCTTCAATAATTTATTGTTTATCAAATAAAGTTACTATATATTTAAGGAAGAATTACAGACACAGTTAAACAATATTCTAGTTATAAAATGCCAAATACTTACTTGATATCTGAGCATATAAAATGGTCTCCCACTACTGAGTAGATTCCAAGAACTCTTTTATACTAGCATGAACAATATATTATTTGTCATCCACTTCCCATAAAAGTCAATCTTATTTTCCATACAAATTTCACATTCTCATTAACATATACTCATTCAATCACAATACTAAAGTCTTACTAACTATTAACTCTTTCAAATTAATAAAACATTCATGTTTCTAATTTCTCTTACGTGAGCATTTATACTTTCTAATTTACTTTAGCATGCATACTTGTAACTTAATTTCTATTTATAAAGTCATCCTTTTAATTCTCCTATTCTTCACACTCACAATTCTATACTTATTACATAACAATCAAAACTTTCAAAACTATGATTTATAATAAAAATCCTCGATTAGCCGGTCCTAAAAGCCTTATTTCTTTTTATTCATAAATCCAATTTTCATTTCAAAACTCCTCATCAACATCTATTTTACATTTCTATAATCCAACTCATAATCTTAATTATATCTCTCATCAAATTCTTCTCTCATTCAATATTTAATCACAACTAAATAAATTTATTAAATCCATTTCAATCCACCATAAATACATCAACACATATTAATTACACAAACATTTATTAAATTTCGATGTTCCTTATTTTTTTCCAAATAGCCGGTCTTGGTTTTCTCTGGAACCCCAATTTTTTTCTTCAATCATTCATTATTTACATCATCTACAACATATTTCTTCACAATTACATCAATTTCACATTTCCCCCCTATTTTCTTCTAAAAACTCTAATTCAAAAATCTAATAATCATGCATTAGATCCATTTATTTTCATTTCAAAAGCTAACCGGTTAAAGTTTTTTCCACTTGTTCAATTTTTCTCCTCTTTGCCGTGAGTTACAACCCTAATCTTCCACACTTAGTTTCCTCTTAAATCTTTGCTTAATGGATTAATTGATGTTTCACACTTCTTAACTCATAAATCTTACTCAATTTCTACTTTTCCTCAATAATTTCTAGTGTTTAACTCTCACAATTCTTTATCTCTTTCTCTTCTTTATTTCCAATTCTTTTGACAATTTAAGGAAGAAGAGGATGACTTTTCCAGCTTTTAAGTTTAAGTGACTATTTTACCTTTAATGAACCCTTTTAAATTCCTGTTTGGTTGTCAATATTTTCTTGCAACTTTCTCGAACTCAGATTGCCTTGAAATTTTATCTTACAGTAATTCAATATGTTACAAAACTTCTTGTAGAATTTTAACCCAATTAAACACTCAAATTGAAAAGTACATTTAATAACGTAAAATTGGTTGGGAGGTGATTTTACACAAAAATTCGAATATCTTATTTTATCATTTCATGTATCGTATTAATTATTCAACTAAATTCTTAGGACTATCCTTTTATTTTAAAATATATTTATTTTACCTTTTCACCTTTATGTTTATTACCGTTTCACAATACCATTATTGATTTTTAACTAGATTTCCATCTTTTTTTTAATCTATTTATCGCCAATTAAAAATCATAATATTATTTTAGCACTATAAAATTTTTAACCGGGTTTACAACTTTGATATAATAGGAACCTTATAATTATAATAACTTTATATTTTTATTTATAAAGTATTTTTGTTCTATAAATTTTATCTTTACTCTAGATTCAATAATTAAATATTAGATTTATTAATCAAATATAAATGAATATTAAAAATAAAAAACCCATATTAATAATAAATACATTTTATATAAACAAAATTAGTGTCGCGTATAAATAACTGATTGACAAAACAACATATTCACTTACAATTCATGAATGCCCGTGTAATCTAAGTACAAAAAACAGAAAAAAGGAACTCCGAGGGGTGTAGCTCAAATTGTCAGGCCTTGAATTTACTTCCTAGAGGTCACCAGTTTGAGCCCCACAAACCTCAAAACTACTGAAGGCTTACATGATCATTAACTTCAGGGCCTATAAGATTAGTCGAGGTGCTACACCCACGTTAATAATAATAATAAAAAAAAACAGAAAAGGCTGCACAACTGTAATGTGTCTGAAGTGTTCACATGCATATAAAATGTCCAAGAATTCCCAAAATCAGTGAACTACTTCATCTATGCTTTTCGTTAGTTCTCTGAATTCTCAGTAAAACAGGAAAAAAGCTAGTAATATAATGATCATATAGAAGGAAAATATTAATAAGACTCAAACACAATGGCCGCGTCTGAGTTGAATTATAGAACTCATCGGCAAAAGTATGATCGATTTTCATGTTTTGTTCTTGTTTTTTTGTGCTGTGGAGGGTTCTGCCATGCAGCAAATACAAAAACTGAAGAACATGATACGAACTTCAAGTACATGCAATACAAAAACAAGATACCCGGTACCACACCTTCAACAAGGATGCAATTAGTCGCATTTTCTCAGCCCGTTTATTCTCTGCAGTAATCTTCTCCTCCGTCGAGATTCCATATCGTTGCGCTTGAAATCAACAATGGTGCTTCCAGAAATTAAGATAATGGCCATTTTGTATTCCCAGTGGACTCCCTCATCCATAATAAGAAAATCTTGAATCATTATTATTTACAGATATATATTAGTATATTAGCTGCGTATGCATTGGAGTTCCAATAAAATTTGAATTTTTTTTATTTAAAATTAATTTTTTATGTTATTTAAAATTACTTTTTTACTATAATTGAATTTAATTATAGTATTTATTTTTAATTTAATCAATAAATAAATAGCATTTATATATATTTGGATGAGGTAAAATTTAATTTAATTTATATTTTATATTACAATCATTACCTTTATCTTATTTTTTTTAAGATTTCTAAAAAAGAAGGTGTTTTAGAAAAATTAATTTTATCATTAATATATATATTTTTAAAATTATAAATCAGAGATATTAACCTTTATTTATTTTTATAGTATTTTTATACATTAAATTTATTTAAAAATTAATTATTAACAATCAAAATTCTCTTCTTGATTTGCCCATTATTGAGCAAAGCCCATAAAAGTAAGAGAAATTATTATTTATTTTACACAGCAAAATAAATAATCATGCAACAAAAAAATTTGGTTGATGTCATAAAATATAGAATTTAAGTACAGCAAGCAATTCTTAGTAGCGAATCTGCCACTGCCCTTCACGTCTCCCTCACAGGTCAGCCACAGAGTTCCCATCGTTCTCTCTTTCTCTCCCTTCCACCAACCAACGCAAGGTATAATCTTTTTAACTTTAGCTGTTTGAATTCCAAGTAGCTGATAACAATGAACACATAAATGATTAACTCACCCAAACCCTTTTCTCATGTGGGTGTTTGAAGCGATCGAGAGAGACAGAGAGAGTAAGAAAGAGTAAGATCAGCAAGTATGGGTGAGGTGGAGGAATCCGGTGAAATGAATAGCAGTGAAAGGCTCGTGGGAATAATTTATGATGAGAAGATGTGTAAGCATCATACTCCTGATGGTGATTCTCATCCAGAGAATCCCAATCGCATTAGGGTTATTTGGAACAAGCTCTTAGCCAATAACATTCCTCAAAGGTACTCCCTTTATAACTCTTTTTTTTTTGGGTAAATAGTATTGATGGTTTATGACTGGACTTATTATTATTGTTATTACCTTTGAATCTTTCAGGTGTGTGGTTTTGAGTGGGAAAGAAGCAGAAGATAAATATTTAATGGCCGTTCACTCTGAAAATCATGTTAATTTGATTAGAAATATAAGCTCCAAACAGTTTGATTCACGAAGAAATAGGATTGCTTCAAAACTGAATTCAATTTACTTTAATGAGGGATCATCTGAAGCTGCTTACCATGCGGCCGGCTCGGTTTTAGAGGTATGTTTTTTTCTGTTATTAATATTTTGACGTATTTTAGGATGCTTGTCCTTTGTTTATTGTGTTCTATCTTATTTTTCAATACTGTAAAGATTTATTGAAGATTTCACACAAAGATGACGTGTTTGGTAAGAGAAGTTTCTATGAAATTAAGTGTCCAACTTTAAGGTGGTTTTATTTTTCTGTATGATTTCTTAAGCTCTTGTAAAGACAATAATTGTAAGTTCAGAATATCAAGTGTTCCAAATGGATTCATTACTAGGCTGACTATTACGTCTTGCTTTACATTTGGCTTGCAACTTGCAATTTCTATACTGGATACGAAGCTAATTTTACTTCATTGAGTCGTGAATTATGACTAGTTTAGTAACAATATATTATCAGTCAAATTTATTTATAATCATGAATGTGTTTTCAACTAGCTTGCTGAGAGAATTGCAAAAGGGGATTTGAATTCTGGTGCTGCGATTGTTAGGCCTCCTGGACATCATGCTGAATATGATGAGGCGATGGGTTTTTGCCTATTCAATAATGTGGCTGTGGCAGCGAGTTTTCTATTAGATGAAAGAGTGAGAACTATGTTTTTGTATTTACATATGTTCAAATTTTATTTTATCCTTGAATCTAGTTTACTAATCTACTTTTTTGTTTTTAAACTCTTACTAAGATGCTGTCTTTTTCAACATTTCATCTTATACTTGTTACCTTTGACTATGACAGCCAGAATTGGGTGTTAAAAAGATTTTGATTGTTGACTGGGATGTTCATCATGGAAATGGCACTCAAAAGGCATTTTGGAATGATTCTCGGGTCTTATTTTTCTCTGTTCATAGGTACTGTATACATTTAAGTTCTTAATTTTCTCTTCCATCATCCTTTTATCACAAGCCCCAACTTGGCAATGTAACCTTAGTAATATGTTGTCTATATCTTTATCTCTTGATTCTGATATGTTTTCATTGAAGCATTTACATTTTTTGAGAGGTAATTTTCTATGTTTGTCACAGATTGTTAGTGATATATCCAACTTCAGCTTTTTAGGAAGTGATTTATCAAGCTTTATCTTGTCATAATTTTATCTTTGTTCTTTTTGTTGGGATGTTTTAAGTTGACACTCAATTTGTAATTTATGTGTGCTATGGATAATAATTTTACTTGTATCTAATCATGATGATTATGTGGATTGTGAATTTATGTAGGCATGAGTTTGGGAGTTTTTACCCAGGGAATGATGATGGCTTTTATACTATGATTGGAGAAGGACCAGGTACGGGATATAATATAAATGTCCCTTGGGAGCATGCAAGATGTGGGGATGCAGATTATCTTGCTGTTTGGGATCACATCTTGATCCCTGTTGCTAAGAAATTTGATCCTGACATGATTATAGTATCTGCAGGATTTGATGCAGGTCTGATTTCTGCAATTACTTTATTTTTTATTTTTTTATTATGAATGTGTTTTAGGTATAGAGATTTAGCTTTGTATACACGTCAAAGCTCTGTTAAGTGTAATAGCCTTGACTACCAGATGCTCACACATTGTATATAATGCATGAATACACACTTTATTCTTCTTCATATGCCTTAAACATGACCTTGAACACAGCAGCCTTACAAGCAGACTTCATATGCCTTAAACATGACCTTGAACACAGCGGCCTTACAAGCAGATCATCACATGTAACAGTGATAAATATTTATGATAGAAACTAATTCAATTCAACAAAGCCTTTTTAACAGCAAGAATGAAAGTATTGAGTTTATGAAACCTTTGTACCAATCAAATCTATTTTTTATTCAGTTGATTGTTCCTTACAAGCAGATCATCACAAGTAACAGTGATAAATATTTATGATAGAAACTAATTCAATTCAACAAAGCCTTTTTAACAGCAAGAATGAAAGTATTGATTTTATGAAACCTTTGTACCAATCAAATCTATTTTTTATTCAGTTGATTGTTTATGCTGGTGTAGTTATGCCTAGTAATGCATGTTTAAGCAACTTTTCTGAATACATTGGATGCTTAATGCCATATTGTAATTCATTATATTAGTTAAAATGTTCTTTTGGTTGCATTTACTTCTACATTAAATATCTAGGCATTCCTTTGTAATTTATGTATAAGATAGAAATCATATTCCCTGTTGTATGTTGATTTGATGTGTGCTTATAATAATTTTATGAGATAACTGGCTTTTTGTTTTTTATTTTATTAAGTGTTGTTTTACATCTTTCAACAGCTGTTGGTGATCCTCTTGGTGGATGTTGTGTCACTCCATATGGATACTCAGTAATGTTGAAAAAGGTTGCTGCTGCAGTTAACTTTTTTTTTCTTTCTTTTTAAATTTGTATGGTATTTTCATAGTGATGTTTCCCAACTGAGGGGTAAAGACTTCTGGACTTGTACAGTAGCACATTTGACAGGGAAGTTACTTGGATGAGAAACTTAATTTTATTTTTGAATTCTCTAGGTTTTATTTGAACTGCCTTTATGGGTGGTGATTGGTTTTTTTATAGTGATCTTACTTGCATGAGAACATAACGTTTTTCTTTCTTTATTTATTTTTAACTTTTCTTTTCAGTTGATGGATTTTGCACAAGGTAAGATTATGTTGGCATTAGAAGGAGGATACAACCTTGATTCTATAGCAAATTCATTTCTTGCATGCATGAAAGTTCTTCTTGAAGACAAACCTGTCAGTGGGTCTGTAGAGGCATACCCATTTGAGTCGACATGGCGTGTGATACAAGCGGTAAAATAGCATATTTGAATTAAACCAGATTATCTTTTTCCTCCACCAGTATCAATTTTGCTTATTTCTGTAATTGTTTTTTTCAATCTCAAGCGACGTGTGTCAGCTATTTTCTATTTGACTAAAACATGTATCATTTATTCCCCAGGTTCGCAAGAAATTAAGTCCCTACTGGCCTGCACTTGCAGATGAATTACCATTAAAGTTGACTATTCAAAATGCCCCTCATCCGGTAAGGCTTTTCTTAAAAGGAACATCCTTTCTCTTGCAAGTCTTTCACGTCATAGTCTCACCAAATTTAAAAGCAGACAATTTTTTTATGGGTGAATAAAAACTTGAATTTGTGGGGGGAAAAAGTAGATAGTGCAAGGCATTGAAGGACATGATTGTAGAATTACTATTAGACATAATACCTGAATGCTGGTGATCTAAATGTTGTTCTTGAAGGAAAAGAGTTTTCAACTTAATTTTTTATATTTCCTCATGTAATTTAGATATGTTTTGCTTACTGCTTTCATTTTAATGTTTTTGCCTAAAATGCAGTTCTTTCTACTCTTCAGTTGTGTTCCATGCTAAGATAAACATTTTTCATTCCAGCATATTCTTATCTCAAACTCTGACTCTGAAGGTGAGGATGAAAAGGCTCCAAATATTGTGTCAGAAATTGTTCAGGAGGTCATGGAACCCTTTTCGAAGCTGAAAGTTGAAGATAACCAAGGTAACGAGATAATTTGAAGCCAGAAGACGTCAAAGTTGAATTATTCTGTAATTTCGTTTCATTTTACATATTGTCAACTAAATGCCAGATCAAGTGGCTACATCTTCTACCTCTTGGAGATCTGAGCTTTCAAAGATTGACATTTGGTATGCTTCTTTTGGATCAAATATGTGGAAGCCTAGATTCCTATGCTATATTGAAGGCGGTCAGGTACTATACTTGGTATCATAGTGATGATACCACACTGAATGAACAGAGTTTTAACAGATTCAAAGCATTTCTTAGGTTTTGGTCCTATGCATTTTAAAGTTTGTGCAATTAATATCTTGAAAATTTGAAAGAGTCCACCTGCTTTAGCATATATCAATTCCACTTTTGTAAATGACCTTCAGGTAGATGGTATGAAGAAGCCATGTACTGGTTCAATGGACAAAAACCTGCCAAAAGAGATTTTGTGGAAAAATTTCCCACACAGACTATACTTTGGTCGTGATTCTACACGTACATGGGGCCCTGGGGGAGTTGCTTTTCTTCATCCTGATAGTAGTGTTGGTGAAAAAACTTACATGTGCCTGTATAAAATAACGTATGTTCCTGTTGCTTTTCTTTTTTTTTTCCTTTCAAATTTCTAATGTATATATCTCCCTCTCGATGTTTTGAAGTGAATCTTGGTCTTTGTTAGATTTTCAGTATAATGAATAGAAAATTCATGAAAATGATTTAGGGTTTCTTTTTATCATCCACTTTATTTGTCTTCTCACTTGCTAGCTTTCCTTCTTTTTTTTTCCTTCTCTGCACAGACTAGAGCAGTTCAATGATGTTTTGCTTCAAGAAAATGTATCGAGTTATAGGATGAATTCACCTGTATTTGATTTGGCTTCACTACAGTCTATCAAGAACAAGGGGTCCATTTCTTTGGAGGTTTTCAAGGTATGACATGTTTGTTGTGCCTGGCTTGTATCAGGCTGCAACAGACAACAGTAAAATACCATTTTACATTGTGGGTTTTGTATTGCTCGCAAAATTCACACTTTGTTTCTCATGCAGAGCGGCTGGTACCATAATGTTGTTTACTTGGGAAATGAGCGTGATATTCCTATACTGACTATGACGTACACACTGAGACTTTTTCTTTGCTGTTTGATTTTATTTTTCTGAATTTTTCTCTAAGCATTTTGCACTTTGTGATTATTCAGGTGTTCGATTTCTGATGCTGAAAGCTTTAAACTTGGAGAGTTTCCCTTGCGCCGTCCTTCTAAAGAGTATGCCAATACCTTAGTGAAGGGCCTGGTTGAAGGTGGACAACTCTCAGAAGAGGAAGCCATTGCTTACATAGAAGAAGCTTCTTCGAAACCACTGTGTTAGCAACCTCAGTCTTATTTAATATCTTCATGTAAATGTTTGAAATCAGTAGGCTTGATGAAACAGTCATTCGTGCTCTTCTGACTGAGGAAGTTTGAGAGTGTATTACTATATGTGCTATGAATACTCCTGATTCTGGCCAAACCTTTCAATATTGGCAATTGGCATTGCTGTGGGTCTGAAGATCCCATTGATCCATGATGTGTTGCTGTTCATCATTCCTCCTACGATGACTGATGTAGAAGACATTTTTACTAGCGATGCAGCTGATTTTCTTTTTATTTGGAATATTCTTGATTATTACGAGTATGATTGCACATGCATGGTCAACTATATTTCTTCATTCGTCCTTTGTAGAACATCTATTCCGAGGTAATTCACTCATTATTTTCTCATTCAACAACTTGGGTAGGACTTTTTAAGTTTAAACACATCTGCAGTGCCAGTATTCACACACCGCTGGCGGTGTGCATAGCGCGCAGATTCCAAGGTCCTCTGACTTGTATTGCCTTTCACCATCGAAGTCATTGCTGTAGAGTCTGTAATTGGACGAAGTCCATGCGATTCTTTTCTGGGTCTGGCCGGGCTCCCGAGCATGCATCCGTGTACCCATAAAAGCACAACTTAAAGGAGCTTAGGCAATCTAACAATGGAAAATAATTGTCCAGATTACTTGTGTTTATGGTGTCATGAAACCAGGAGCCTTTGAACAAAGAAACAAGCAGAGCATTCGGCAACTTTCCAACGCCAAACACACAATTTCTGAACAGCGATTCATAGAGTTTCATCGATTCATCGGTGTGCTGATTGAAAAAAACATGCTCGAACCATCACTCACCAGCCCCTCCATAACTCCTAAAATGGATCTACTGCAGAGCTAAACGCAGAATGCTCAGTGGTAGTGTTTCAATGTTCTCCGTATGTGTTAGGAAGTGTCTCTTATACCTCCTCATCAGTATTGGGCTGTAACATGAACTTGCAAGTTGATCATGGGCAGGAGCAAACAACCAACTTGAATTGGAAAAAGGAAAAATAGCCGAAGCTCAATGGTTTGGCACAAAACATCCTCTATCTGATCATTAGTGGCAATAAACTAAACTTGTAATTCCCTTTTCCCAACCATATCACAAACAAAATGAAAATCATTTCAACATGTTTCATGAGTGAATAATATATCAGCCTCTCAAGTTGCTCCAAGATTATCACACTATAAGACAAGAGGAGGAGCCATAGTAACTCAACAACAACATTAACAATAATGTTATATTAATAATGTTATATTCAGCCTTCGTAGAAAATCAAGCAACCATTTTCTACTTACTAGACTTATAAAAGATAAAGTTATGACTAAAATAGAAAGCATAAGTACTCATAGACTTTCGATCATCGACATTATCAGCTCAATCATAGCCATTGAAGCCATGGAGTACGATATGAGAAGAGGCAACAAAAAATAAGTCAAAATAAAATATCTTATACAAATCTCATTAACAACAAAAGAAAAACACAACTATGTAAAATAGCTCTAATCACTCGACAATATAACTTATGTCAGAATAAGCAGAATTATTGTTTGAAGTTGCTAAAATATGAGAACCAATAGCCATTGATGTGGAAACTAGCTAACATTGGGATATGTTAACCTTGTTCAGAATGTCAAAGACATAGTGAGATTGAGAGAGGAATAGCCTTTGAGAAATTTATTACACCTCAATACCAAGAAACTAACTCAGATGATCAAAGTCTCAAATAAAGAATTCTATACCAAGATGAGCAATCATCTAAGTCACAAAAGAAAGATCATTCATTACCTATGAATAGAAGAAAGATTATTACCTATTATAAATATATTATCAACATGAACTAGAATATAGATGTTGATAATAAAAAATACATATGTAAAAGTGAAGTGTTAGTCTGTCATTTATGTAAGCTGAGACTCAACAAGAAATTATGAAGCTAATCGAACCGTATACGCGGTATTTGTTTAAATCCACAGAGAGACTTGTAAAGTTTGTATACATGAAAAGAAAGGTGATGATTAACAAAACACAAAGACTGTTTTATATAAACTTTAGTGTAAAAATACCATTAAGAAAAGTATTTTGAAAATCTAGCTAATAAATAAACTGACACATATGAAATAAAAATAGCCAAAACTATTTGAACTATAGCTAGCTTAATAAATGAACTAAAGGCTTTGTCAAAGTTAATATCCTTTTGTTAATGATACCTTTTGGCTACTAGTCAAATCTTATAGCATTCAATGAACCCATTATGTTTTTTTTTTTACACCCATTTGCAACCAATAACATTCATAAAAAGATACAAAAGAACTAATGACCAAGTGTAATTGAGGATCAACACATTGATTTTCATAGCCATCATTGAATTTCATTTGAGATGTTGTTTGATATTAGTGTAACAAATAAGTTGTAACAAAAAGGGTAGAGCAAACATGGCTGAGGAAAGACACAAAATAAGATAATGTTTAAGTTGACATGGATGAATGGTCATAGGATGAGTATAAATAGGAGTATATTATGGGATATTTGAAAAAGAAGATGGACGAGAGCAACTATTTTCATGAAAACATTGAGACTAAAAGTAGTGAGTCGAATCCTAGAGGTAGATATATGACAAGAGACGATACGAGACTATGTTGGAGTTGTAGAATGGGAACCAAATGTAGAGATCAAAAAAGGATTAGAGAAGAATCATCATAAGGAGTCTTGCAATTAGGAGATAAAATTGAAGGTGAGGATGGCCATAAAAAAAGGGTAATAGGGTAGACACATGAATGCTAATCCATGAAGAATCAGTAGTAAAAGGATAAGAGAAAAAAAATATTATAAGTACGAAAAGGAAACTAATGAATTGGACTTGGTATAGAAAAAGAAAGGAAGACTTATCAAACATGCAATGACAAATGACATAGACTTGACGTGTATAGATATCCATGCAAAAATATCCTACGTGATCTAGACTATAACTAAGAAAGACAAGCTGGTATAATAAAAATCAAGTTTATGTTTGTTGTATGACAAAAATGAGAAGCATAAGCAACTAATTGTTTTTTTAAAAATTCATAGGTTGTCATTTAAAATGTTTTAAAAAAGGATATTGATGTTGTAGAATTGGAGTAGCCATTCAATTAATGAGAAAAATAATAGTTTCAAAGGTATACGATTAAAATGTTTATGAGAAAGAATCATGTTTGAGTAAAGTGAGACCAATATTAATCATATAAGAACAAATCATATAATGAGCAATCCTTTCAGTTTTAAAATAGGAATTTATTTTACAAAACTAATTGTTTTATACTAGTTCCAAATTAAGTGTCAACTAACTCTTGAAATTGAATAAAAACATTATAAGTTTTAAATGTATTACATAAAGAAAAAAAATAATATATATATAAAACAAATACACAAAAATAACAATATACTTATATCCATTCAC
>Ga0325411_1004903_pt1 | contig 14932 bp, 12 predicted proteins | sample PopdelMetagenome_13_FD_206181 | JGI IMG/M metagenome (GOLD analysis project Ga0325411, IMG submission 206181) | Populus deltoides microbial communities from Bellville, Georgia, United States - Xylem-PdIQD-R4 | ecosystem: Host-associated > Plants > Phyllosphere > Stem > Wood/Secondary xylem... | reverse complement strand
TTAATAGTTTCTCCTGAAAATTCATTAAAATCAAAATAACCTTTTTCAGTCAAAACAATTTCAATATAAAATACAAATGTCTACAGTTCTACAGCACCGAATTTGACTCAATTTAACTCTTTTTTTTATCTCTTGATTAAAAACGACTTTAAAAATTTTAGAAACCCTAGAATTAAAAAGATAAATAAACAATTAAATTCAATAACAAATAAAATTAAATAATTCAAAATTACAATTTCTAAGTCTAAGCAGAAGCAAAAAATATAAAAAAATAAACTGATAATCATTACTTAAACAAATAATTTCTAATATATATTTTTTATAAAAACACGAACCTGTATCGAATTTCGTATCTTCTACGGATTCAACTGAATTTTTTTAAAAAAATCAATTTCAGAGAAATATTAATTAAACAAAGTGAAGCTACTTCTTCTAACCTGTGGTCGAAGAGAGAGAAGGGCTGGAATCTGAAATTTGAACGGTCTTGATACGATCGCAGATCTCTTCAATCATTTGGACCGTCAGATCTGAGAGAAATCAAACAATTTCGATCTATAAAACAAGAACCATAAAAATAAAATAAAATAATTCAAGAATTTATGCGTATCTATCGATACAGAGAAAGAGATGGGAGTACCATTCATGTTTTAGGGCTTGAAATTGAGAGAGGGAGAAAATTAGAAAGGTGAAAGATTTTTAGGGTTTAAAATTGGGAATTTGAAGCTTGAAATGAGAGCCGTTGGTTTCTAACGGCTATATGATGTTGTTTGTTTAGGTTTGGGATTGGGAGGGACGGAGCGTTTTAATTTGAAATGGGAGAGTTGGGCCTTTGGCTTGGATAGATAGAATGAATTGGGCCTTTGGTTTTGGGTTATGTACTGGTGTGGTCTGATTGGTAACAGATCGAAGCCCATTTAGATTTTTTTTGTTTTGTTTTTTTATTGCTACTTTAATTACTTATAAATTACTCCGAAGTCTTCTAAATATTATTAGTTTGCTGGAGGTTGTATAATTTTTTTTAATATAATAAAAAATATTCAAGTGTTGAGAACTACTTGATATTTTTATTAAATTCGGCCTAGTGAGTTAATTTTGAATTTTTTTAATCCGACTTCTTACTTAACCTAAGTTTAAAATTAAAGTCCAAAGGCATTCTCGTTATCCTATAAAAAAATATAAGGATGAAATTAAAAAATATAAAATTAAAAAAAAACCTTCAAACCTAACTTCTTGTCTGACTTTGATTTAAAATTAAATTGTGTAAAAGTTATCTCAATAAACCTAATTTGATTGAAAATGATAGTTTTGACCCAACACGGTCTAAAACTCATTCTTATCCTGATCAACATGCTTTGACCTGTATTGACCCGGTGGACTTGGTTTTGACTAAAAATGACGATTTTGACCTGAGATGGCTCGAAACTCATTTTTTATCTTAGTCGACATGGTTTGACCTGTATTGACCCAGTAAATTTGGTTTCGATTTGAAAATGAAAGTTGATTCGAGAAAAATATATTTTTAAATTTTGAAAATTTTCTTATTTTTTTATGAATAAAAATAGAAATAAAATAACATATAAGAAAATTATAAGAAAATTTTAGAGAATTTAAAATTGGGTTATTGCATATCCTAACTTTCATTCCAAAGTTTTTCAAGCTGGCTGCAAGGCATTTCAAATTGAACAAGTTTCCGAGGGAAAAAAATTGATGGCAAGGATTTGAAATGGTAATTATACCAGTAGAGAAACCTTAGCTCCCTTCAAAAAAAAATGAAGCCCTTTTGGTTGGTGAAAGGTGGGTTTACTCCTCAAACTAGTGATCTAGGTCATGAGATGAGAACAATCTAATAAAAAACAAATTTAATTTTGAAAGATCTGTGACTTAGATCATGAAATCAAAATAACCTCTTACAAAAAAAAAAATCGATTTAACCAGTATTAAAATATCAAAACTTGTGACCTTAATCGTAAGACCAAGATATCCCCATATAAAACAAATCAAAACAAATTATGAAGCTCAATTTCTAACCGACTCAGTGATGAATGATAAAATAAAAAAAATTAATTAAATCAAGACATAAAAAAACTATCCGAGTCAACTTGGGTTAACTCGTAAAGTACTATTCTCGGGTCATGAAGCCGGAATAACACAATAGAAAATAAACAAAGCAAATCATGAAGTTTAATTTCCAATCAACCCAGTATTAAAGGATGAAATAATTATGGAGTTTAATTTCCAATCAAACCACTATTAAAGAATGAAATAATCATGGAGTTTAATTTCCAATCAACCCAATATTAAAGGATGAAATTGAAAAAAAAGATTAATAAAAAAAACCTAAGTCAACCAGGTTAAATTGTCAAACTAGCGATTTGTGTCATGAGAGTGAGATAACTTTATAAAGAAAATAAATTTAAAATTAAAGGATAAAATTAAAAAAAAAACATTGATTGAAAAAAAAGCACAGAAAAAAAAGAGAAAAAAAAAGCAAATTATTAGTACAATGAATAGTGCTTTGTGAGGAGAGGTACAATAAAAACCTCTCCTCTTTTATTTTATGGTTAATACAAGATAATTTCCCGCGCTACAATGCTGGTCAGATCAAAATAAGGAAACTGAATTCACAATCAGCCTAATGTTGAAGAATAAAATTGTTAAAAAAAAAACAATTAATAAGAAATACGAAAAAACAACCCGAGTTAACCAACGAAACCCGTAACCCAAGTCATGATATCGGGATATTTTCATAGAAAGCAAACTAAAATAAATTATGAAGCCTAATTCTCAATTAACCCAATATTAATGGATGAAATTGAAAAACATGTGCATTTAAAAAGAACACAAAAAAACTTGAGGTAACCGAGCTAACCATCGACCCGGGTCATGAGATCATGATAATCCTATAGAAAAAAAATTTCAAAGCACAATTTTCAATCAACCAAATGTTGAAGGATTCAATTGAAAAAAATCAATTAAAAAAATATCCCGAGTCAACCCAAGTTAACTTGCCAAACTCGAATTATGAGACCAAGATAAATATATAGAATAAAATAAAATAAAATAAAATATGAAGTTAAATTTTTAATCAACCCAATGTTGAAGGATGAAAATGAAAAAAAAATTCAATTAAAAAAACAAAAAAAACTCAAGCCAACCTTGCTAACTCGCAAAACTTGTGACCCGGGTCTTGAGACTACAATAACCTAGTAGAAAGCTAATAAAAAAAATATAAAGTTAAATTCTTAATCAACTCAATATTGAAAGATAAAGTTAAGAAAAAATCTATTAAAAAAATAAAAAATAACCCGAGTCAGCCGACTAAATCTATTTTTTTTTTATAATTATTATTTTGTTTGTTCGGACCCAGTTAAGAATCATGTTAAAGAAGGAGGATAAATATATCCTTTTCATCTCTAATTCATAAGACTATTTGGTTTCATGTTTGACTCAATCCAATTGAGTTGCTTCATATTTGTATAGAAAAAGAAAAGGAGAAGATGAGTTACCAGTGTCAACGAGCGAAACATGCATCCATAGCATTACGTTGCCCTTTCAAATAGAAGACGATTAAGAGTTTGTCAAGCATTTTCCATCTGTTTTAGGGTTTGGTTGCTCAGGCTCGTTGACCAACAGTGGATGGACTCCACACCCAACCACCACATCAGTAGCTCCCCATGGTGATTTGAATTGAAACGAGGCCTCCTTGAAAAAGCACTTAGAATGGACACTCCAAATGAACACATGCTCCCTTTCCCATAAACTCCTCACCTTTTCTTCATATATTTCGTAGAAGTAGGAATTGAGATCAATCTGGGTTCCATCTTTGCTTATCAAATGGCATTCACATTTAATATTAACGGGACGCCTTTCCCCGCTTTGGCCAAATGAAACAACAGCGCATAAAGTGAAACGACGATGCCAATGAGCTGGTTGCCGGATTTTTACTGACGATCCTTCTCTATTTTTATAACTGAACCATTCCGGGACTTCCGACCCAGGAATACACAACCGAACTCTAATGGGCTTACCATGATATTCCTGCACCGAAGAGAGTGAGAATGTGAGATACATATAAAAAATTATCGTGATTTTTTTTTAAATAAATCAAGATCGAGGGAGGAAGAATTCACCTGATAAAATAATGATGTTGCAATGCGTTGAATTCGTAAACGGGTAGCACCTATAATTCTAGTGCGTGAATTCTGATCCAGTTGGAGGCATCCAGAGAAATTGAATTCCTGAGAAGCAGCTTCATATTCTCTATCACCTTGCATGAATATACTTGCTGCAGATTTTAGAGAGATGCAACCTGATGCGATTAAAACTTGTAGAGTCGATGGAAGCTCTGGTAAACATTGAAGCCGCTTGCAATCATCTAAATAGAGTTTACTTAGCTTAGTAAGGTGCTTGATGCTTGCAGGTATCCTCTCAAAATCAATCTCAGATAATCTCAATTCTGTTAGCCACACCAAAGAGCCTAATCTCTCTGGAGTTTTTAACACACGAGAATTTCCCAAATTTAAAAATTCATGGCAACCCAATTTATAGGTGGATGATGCAATTTCTTCTACTTTCTGGAATCCACTCAGCATATAACAACGCTGTTTGTCAAGTCCTTTAAATTCAAGATCAATGATGTTGTTTGGAAGACTCGCTAGTTTTAAGCAACCACTGAGATCAAGCGTAGTAAGACATCTCAACTCGTCAATGTTGTCTGGTAAACTTTCTAGTCCTGAGCAACCAGTAAGGTGAAGCGCATAAAGACATTTCAACATGCCAATGCTGTCGGGTAGACTTGTTAGATTTAAGCAACCACTAAGATTAAGCATAGTAAGACATCTCAACTCGCCAATGCTGTCTGGTAGACTTTCTAGTCCTAAGCAACCATTAAGATTAAGGGATTTAAGAGATTTTAACTCGACAATTCTGTCTGGTAGACTTGTTAGTCCTGAGCAATCATGAAGATTAAGCCATTCAAGAGATTTCAACTCCCCAATTCTGTCTGGTAGACTTGCTAGTCCTGAGCAACCATTAAGATTAAGCGATTTAAGAGATTTCAACTCATCAATTCTATCTGGTAGACTTGCTAGTCTTGAGCAACCACTAAGATGAAGCAATTTAAGAGATTTCAACTCGCCAATGCTGTTTGGTAGACTTACTAGTCTTGAGAAACCACAAAGATTAAGCACAATAAGATAGTTCAACCTGTTAATGTTGTGTGGTAGACTTGCTAGTCCTGAGCAACCACTAAGATGAAGTGTATCAAGACATTTCAACCTGTCAATGCTGTCTGGTAGACTTGTTAGTCCTGAGCAACCAGTAAGGTGAAGCTTAGTAAGACATTTCAACCCTCCAATGCTTTCGGGTAGACTTTCTAGTCTTGAGCAACCACTAAGATCAAGCTGGTAAAGAGATTTCAATGCGCCAATGTTGTTGGGTAGACTTGCTAGTCTTGAGCAACCACTAAGATGAAGCGTATCAAGACATTTTAATTTGTCAATGCTGTCTGGTAGACTTGCTAGTCCTGAGCAACCAGTAAGGTGAAGCTTAGCAAGACATTTCAACACCCCAATGCTGTCAGGTAGACTTGCTAGTCCTGAGCAACGACTAAGATTAAGCGATGTAAGAGATTTCAACTCGCCAATGTTGTTTGGTAAACTTACTAGTCCTGAGCAACCATGAAGTTTAAGCAATTTAAGAGATTTCAACTCACCAATTTTATCTGGTAAACTTGCTAGTCTTGAGCAACCACTAAGATTAAGTGATTTAAGAGATTTGAACGCGCCAATGCTCTCTAGTAGACTTACTAGTCTTGAGCAATCACTAAGATCAAATTGGTCAAGAGATTTCAACATGCCAATGCTATTTGGTAGACTTGCTAGTCTTGAGAAACCACTAAGATTAAGCGATTTAAGAGATTTCAACGCGCCAATACTGTCTGGTAGACTTGGTAGTCTTGAGCAACCACTAAGATCAAGCTGGTCAAGAGATTTTAACACACCAATGCTATTTGGTAAACTTGCTAGTCTTGAGCAACCACTAAGATTAAGCGATTTTAGAGATTTTAACGCGTCAATGTTGTTCGGTAGACTTGTTAGACTTGAGCAACCACTAAGATCAAGCTGGTCAAGAGATTTCAACATGCCAATACTATGTGGTAGACTTGCTAGTCCTGAGCAACCATGAAGATTAAGTGATTTAAGAGATTTCAACTTCTCAAGTGGCTGCAAATAAAAAAAGAGCCAATGTAAGAAAAGATAAACGTTATGAATAATTTCAAAAATGTCCTATATTCGAAAAAGAAGGATGATAAAGCATACCTGGCCTTCATTCCAAAGTTGTTCAAGCTGGCAACAAGGCATTTCAAGTTGAACAAGTTTCTCAGGGAAAAAAATTGATGGAAAGGATTTCAAAGGGTAATTATACCAGTAGAGAAACCTTAGCTCACTTGAAAGAAAGTGAAGCCCTCCTGGAAGGTGGATTCCGACCCTCTTTCGATTCATAATTTGCTCCTTTGAGGGATCCTTTAAGAAAGGTGGGTAGTAGATTTTGAGCAATCTTAAATTATACATCCCTTCAAATGCTGTAGGACTTAATGTCAATTCTTTAGTTGAATCCAAGATGAGGGATATGCTTTCCACTTTTGATCCAGTCCCCTATTTAACAAATTAAAGCAAAGTGTAAATCAGTATATATATAACAAATAAAGAAGAAGAAGAAGAAGAAGAAGCTGGCCTTGATATTTATTCTTGTCCAAGGCTACATCTCTCAGCTATAAACAAGAAAGTCAAGAAACAATCAATTAAATCACTTGGAAACGTTACCTGAGTTGTTAATGCACGATAGATATCATCAGCCTCCCACAACCTGCTACGTTCTCTAGGGTCAACGTTTTCTTGGAGGACAATTTTTTTCCCTAGTTTTAGGAGCACATCATGCATCTTGATCTTGTCTTGAACAATTTTTATGAGACACATATCAGCGAGACGATCTATCCCACTTCTTTCTTCAAGATCTAGTGTTTGTTGGAGAAAATCCTTCTTGCACCGTCCAAAGAAACATGCTATATCAAGAAATATTTTCTTTTCTGTCTGATCTAATTCATGATAGCACATTTCCAAATGTTTCTTAATGTCCTCGCCACCATTTGTTCTTAGCTGTGCCACCTTACTTTCCCAGTATTCAACACTCCTTTTATTGCATAGATTGCCACCTAAAACCTCGAGAACTAATGGAATGCCCTTAACACAGCTTACCACAGTTTTTGATAGCCCAGTATATCCTTCTATGGGACGATCTTGTTTAAAGGCATGTAAGCTGAAGAGTCGAAGTGCATCATCTTCATCTAAAATTTTAACCTCGTAAATTCTGTCTTCATCACATGCATTTTCAAGAACTCGCCTATCTCTACTTGTCACAATGATTCTACTTCCTTGGCCAAACAAACCATCCTCTCCTAGTAAATATTTTAAATGTTGTGGATCATTGACATCATCAAGAACTATGAGGACTTTTTTTCTTTGAAGCATTCGCTTAATGGCCGAGGGTAGCACTTTTCCGTGTATTTTGAGATCATTCTTCTCTAATACCTTGCCAAGAATTTCCTGTCGTACATGATCTACTCCATGCTTCCGTGATTCTTCCCTAACATCTTGGAAACAGCAATGGCCTTCAAATTTACTACAGTTTCGATGATACACAGTTTCAGCCGTTGTGGACTTACCTATACCACCCATCCCCCAGATTCCCACGATGAGCACACCGCTTGATCCAAAGGATAGTAATGATTCGATGTCTTCAACGCGTGATTTCATTCCAACAAGGCGTTTTGAATCAAATGAGGTTGACAGCTCATGGTTCAATTTCTTTTGAATGTCAGTAACGATTTCCTGAATTAGCTTGGTCTCATCCCTGCAGTGCATAGTAAATAAAGAACAAAGACATGCTAGAACCTAAGAAATTTTATCATAACATCAAACACAATATTGATTCTCGAACAAAATGGTTTAAATAAGTTGGGGTTTAATATGCTGTAACTAAATTAATAACTTACTTAATGACGTTTGAATCCCAGCCCTTGAGATTAGCTATTTCTTTCGAAGCACGTCTCCAACTCTCTACTTCTTCAGAACTGCAATCTCTTTCATGCTTGCAAAGTGCATCTCCATAGCTCCCAGTCAGATTTTGAACATGGCTTGGATCAAGTCGGTAAAATACTGGTAAGACCATCTGTTGTTTGGTCTCCATGCACTCAAGAATCTTGGAGAGTTCCCTCAAACAGAAAGTAGAATCTGCATAATTTTCAGAGAAAATGACTAGCGAAATACATGACTCCTCAATCCTTTCCAAGAGGGCAGGCTCGATCTTTTCTCCTCCATCAAGTTTATTATCGATGTAAGCATCAATTTGGTTTCGCTGCAAAGCATCATAAAGATGACTGGTGAAACTATTGCGGGTGTCTGTGCCTCTAAAACTGAGGAACACATCAAGCTTCAAATATGGAGTAGTGGGAGAAGAAGTGGAAGCCATATTTTTATATGCTTGATATATGTAGAAGTAAGCTTTCTACTTGTGATAATTATTCCCTGTAACAAGCAATAAGAAAACAAACGATATAATTAGTCAAAGACTAGCTAGTTGAGATCTTAATTACACCTGATAAATAAAGAGAGAAGCTAGTTGGGAGATTATTTTATATCTCACAAAAAAACGCTAAATATGATCAAACAAGAGTGTATTAGAATGATCAGACAATAAGAGAAGATCAAAACAACTTAAACGATGCTATAGCAAAGAACGAACAGGAAGAAATTCTACCAGTTATTTAAGGGCTAGCCAACTCACAATTAAGGCGGGGGAGTTCACATTGATCCTCTCATCATCTTTATTTCAAACACAGTATTGGAGGGTTTCTTGGAATCTATATATCGGTAGGTACAAATTCAGAAACAGTCCTTGACAACTCAATATCTCATAAACCTTTCTTCAAAAAAGATTTTCACAACCCATTAAGTAAGCCACAATTAGCCACGGAAATTCCGGAATCATTTAAAGTTTGATTTTTAAAGTGTTTATTTAAAAATATATTAATATAATATATTTTTTATTTTTTAAAATTATTTTGACATAATTCAAAAACACTAAACAAATCTAAATTTTAACAACACTAAACAAATCCAAATTTTAACAAAAATTAACAAAAATCAACCTCAATTCCAAAAGATTAGTCACCTATCGTCTTTTCCTTTTTCTTTACTTAGCGGTGAGGAAAAGTTGATAGTAGCAACTTTTCCTCACTATCAACTTTTCCTCACCGCCAAGTAGCAATCATTTTTACAGGACGCTTGACTTGCTGTGTGCCCTTTTGATTTTTGAACACAACCAAGCAGTAATTTTCTGGTGGTCTTCCGGAATCTTTTTCCAAACAACCCTTTTTAGACCATGATTGAAGTTTCGACTGAAGAATTTACTACTTTTCTCTTCACATATGATTCACAGTTTTTAATCCAGACTCGGTGTTCGATCTGGAGCAAGGCCTGTGTGCCACCAAGGTTTAGTTTTTCACTGAAAAACTTGTTGAGATGATAGCTTCTATTCTTTGCTCTTTCCTTTGTTAAAATCAGTTTATGGAACTGATGCTTTGCAGGTGGCAGAGAGAGCATTGTTCTTGTGGAACAGTGATCCCATTGAGAACTTGATCACTCAAAATCAGTTTTTATTTCTTTTCTTTCACCTTTTCCATTTTTCCTAAGCAGCAAGAAAGAGACCAATTCCAAGTTAAAATAGATTTAATGCTGCCACCTAACTGTTTAGAGGGAGAGAGAGGGAGAAGAACACATTATAAAAACAAAACCATCAAACATTTTTTAGGAAAACTTGCAATAACTACTAAAAGTTTTGATCATACTATTGCTAGATCACATTCCATAGAGGACGGCAGGATTACAGTTTGCATGCAACTATCTGTGTATTCACCCAATTCTGAATTAAAAAAAGTAACAGTAATAAAAAATAAAGCATTGAATCATGATTGGACAAATATTTAATTTATAGTTGATAGGTGGATGGATAATTTGAGGTCTTGTTGAAGAAATTTAGAAAGCAGATTGAAAATGTAATCAAGGCTGAATAAATTAAAGAATTGAGGACCAACATGGACAAGGTTGTAAAGTTTAGCGGTCCAATTTTGATAGATGCTTCATTAAGAAGAAAGCTGAAGATGGGGGCAAATGGCAAAAATCAAAGAATCCAAGGACCTAATTGTATTTTGGATGGGCTTAATCAGGTGCTAAAATGAAAGAGTAATAAGGTTGGAAGTTAATTTGGCTAAAAGTGGAAGAATTAATAAGTCTTAGGGACTTGTTTGAACATTGGATTAGTTTAATTAATACAATGAGGGACTTAATTAGAGTAAAATAAAAGTTTGAGAGTCAATTCGGTTAATTGTGTTAATCAATTTACTTCTCAACTCGCCTTGTGCTGATTATAGAGAAATATCGCAAGCCTTCTATGGGACGATCTTGTTTAAAAGCATGTAAGAGTCGAAGTGCATCGTCTTCATCTAAAATTTTAACCTCGTAAATTTTGTCTTCATCACATGCATTTATAATTAAGCGCTTGCCTATCTCTACTTGTCACCATGATTCTACTTCCTTGGCCAAACAAACCATCCTCTCCTAGTAAATATTTTAAATCTTGTGGATCATTGACATCATCAAGAACTATGAGAACTTTTTTTCTTTGAAGCATTCGCTTAATGGCCGGGGGTAACACTTTTGTGCGTATAGTCATATCTTTCTTCTCTAATACTTCACCAAGAATTTTCTGTCTTACATGATCTATTCCATGCTTCTGTGATTCTTCCCTAACATTTTGGAAAAAGCTTTGGCCTTCAAATTTACTACAGTTTCGATGATACACAGCTTCAGCCGTTGTTGATCCAAGGGATAGTAATGATTCGATGTCTTCAACGCGTGATGCCATTCCAACAAGGCGTTTTGAATCAAATGAGAATGACAGCTCATGGTTCAATTTCTTTTGAATGTCGGAAACGATTTCTTTTGAAATTTTATCATAACATCAAACACAATATTGATTCTCGAACAAAATGGTTTAAATAAGTTGGGGTTTAATATGCTGTAACTAAATTAATAACTTACTTAATGACGTCTGAATCCCAGCCCTTGAGATTAGCTATTTCTTTCAAAGCATGTCTCCAACTCTCTACTTCTTCAGAACTGCAATCTCTTTCATGCTTGCAAAGTGCATCTCCATAGCTCCCAGTCAGATTTTGAACATGGCTTGGATCAAGTCGGTAAAATACTGGTAAGACCATCTGTTGTTTGGTCTCCATGCACTCAAGAATCTTGGAGAGTTCCCTCAAACAGAAGGTAGAATCAGCATAATTTTCAGAGAAAATGACTAGCGAAGTAAACGACTCTTCAATCCTTTCCAAGAGGGCAGGCTCGATCGTTTCTCCTCCATCAAGTTTATTATCGATGTAAGCATCAATTTGGTTTCGCTGCAAAGCATCATAAAGATGACTGGTGAAACCATTGCGGGTGTCTGTGCCTCTAAAACTGAGAAACACATCGTGCTTCAAATATGGAGTTGTGGGAGAAGAAGAGGAAGCCATATTTGTATATGCTTGATATGTGTAGAAGTAAGCTCTACTTGTGATAATTATTCCCTGTAAGAAAACAAACGATATAATTATAATGATGAGTAATATAACTAGTAAGAGCCATGTCGATGAATATTCGTTAAGACCAAAACCATATTATTTAACTCCAAATGGAAAATTGAAATGGAGAAGTGAGATCAGAAGGCAGATGGCAAAAATTGATTGACAATCCATATTTTTATTCTTTCAGATTCACTATTAGTCAAAGACTAGCTAGTTGAGATCTTAATTAAAGAGAGAAGCTAGTTGGGAGATTATTTTAAAAAAGTTGTTGGGCAAGATCAAAATGTCAGAAAACTTTGACTAAAAACCAATTGGGTTCTCATTTAATTAGTCGTTGTTGGTTCAGAGATAATGAGATAGAAAGAACAGATCATTTTGAGCCCAGCAAAGAAGAGCAATGAAAGTTATAAAGAGAGGAGCCAGTGGGAAATTAGCTGAGATCTTAATTACAGAGTCATTTTGAGCTAAAACGGAAAACTCAATAACATAGACAACATGAATGATGCTACAGCAATGGCCAAACAAGTGGAATCTAACCCAAAACAGAGAGAAATTAATGGACGAATAGGAAGAAAGTTGTACCAGTTATTAATCAAGGGCAGCTTGTTGATCTTTAACCGGCCCTCTGTGTGCCACAACGAGGATATATCGTCTTCTTTCTCTCTTGTTTCCTTAATGTGCCATGGAAGAGACGTTAAGGTCAGTTTCCTGGAAGGAATGTGTATAACATCAAACTACTATATATTGTTTACTACCACACGCTGAGCAAATATATATTATCTAATTAACCAATTATAAGTTGGGAATGAAAATTAATAATTTAATAGAGTACTCACCAGACAAAGACTCAACATTTTTTTGTAATTAATTATTTTAAAAAGTTGAATTAATGGAGGAATACATATATGGTGCATTAGATTTTATTAATTATCATCTCCAACCAAACCCCACAAATTGTATAAAACATTGAAGCGCTTACAGCCGGCAGCCGGTTTATTAATGTTATAGTGTTTTAAAATGTTTTTTATTTGAAAATATATTAAATTAATATTTTTATATTTTTTAAAATTTATTTTTTACATCATTATATCAAAACAATCTAAAATTATTAAAATAAATTAATTTAAAATAAAAAAGAAATAATTTTTTTAAAAAATACTTTTAAAATACAATAACAAACAAACTTTAAATTAAAAAAAATTGATTGTGAAGATGATCAGTTAAAATTCCTTGCTTCATACCACGAATTATGTGGATGAGGGATTGTTTAGGAGAAAAAGATTGTTCACTCCCTTTTTGTAACATTAAACTCTACAATAATCCCTCTATTTCACTTTCTATTTCATCTAGTTGAGCTAATTAGTTCACTTCCTTGTCTAAAATCACAAACACCTGATAATGTTAATAGAAATTTAGAACAAAAAATTGAGAGAAAATATGACTATTTGTCATAGTTTTAATTTGGATCCCAACCCGGATCATTAATAATCATGTCAGCCAAATGGTTTATAACATTCCGGAATCATTTAAAGTTTGAATTAGTCATCAATCTTCTTTTCCTTTTCTTCACTTTTGTCGGTGAGGAAAAGTTGAGGTCGGTTTCCAGGAAGGAATGTTTATGGTTTTATAATATCAATCATATTATTGATGTAGAGCTATATCTTGTGTTAAACGCTAGCTGGGTGTATAAATTAGTCAAAAAGTAGGATATCCCACTGGCCAAAAGGAGTTAAAGCGTCGTGTACGCGGATGCTTGACTTGCTGTGTGCCCTTTTGATTTTTGAAGACAACCCCTGATGCTTAGTTTCCTGGTGATTTCCTTGTGGATACTGGTGGTCTTCCGGAATCTTTTTCCAGACAACCCTTGCCAGACCATGATTGAAGTTTCCACTGAAGAATTTACTACTTTTCTCCCAACATATGATGCATAGTTTTTAGTCTTGGCTTGGTTTCCACTTGAGCAAGGTTTGAGTCACGGATTTTAATTGGATCACTAGAATTAATTTTTTTCTTAAATCCAAAATAGAAGTGTGTTCTTTTTCTACTTGAATGAAAGATCATAAATGTTTGTAAAACCATTGTTTTTTAATTTTTTTTCTTGATAGAATTAGCGACAGATAGTGGAATTACCGATGAATGGTATACCAACAAATGCATTTCATCGGTGAATTAGTTAGTAAAATTTCCACTGACAGAGTAGTGTTAAAATACCAAAACATGCAACCTTGATATCTCTATAGAAAGCAAATATTTTTTTATATAAAAATCAATTTTCATTTGATTTAGTGTTGAAAGATAAAATTAAAAAAAATAATTAAAAAAAACATAAAAAACTATTTGAGTCAACTCGGGTTAACTTGTTAAGCACGATTCTCCGGCCATGAGGCTAAAATAACACAATAGAAAGTTAACAAAACAAATCATAATGTCTAATTTCATATCAACCCAATATTAAATGATGAAATTGAAGAAAAAAATTGAGTCAACCGGTTAACTGTTAGACCAGCAATCTGTATCATGAAAGTGAAATAATTCAATAAAAAAATAATCTTATATTAAATGATGAAAATAAAAAAAAACATTGATTGAAAAAAAAAGCATAGAAAAAAAGAAGCAAATCATTATTTCAATGAATAGTGCTTAGTGACGTAGGGTACAGTAAAAACCTCTCCTCTTTTAATTTAAAGTTAATACTAGATAATTATCTAATATTGAAAACTCAATTCCTAATCAATCTAATATTAAAAAAAATATAAAAAAAAATTAATTAATAAAAAACATGAAAAAACCACTCGAGTCAACCTGAGTTAACCAACCACACCCGTGACTCAAGTCATGAAGTCGGGATATTTTCATAGAAAACAAACCAAAATGAATTATAAAGTTTAATTTTTAATTAACCCAGTTTTAATGGATATAAATGAAAAACACATGCATTTAAAAAGAATAAATAATAATAATAATAAAAAAAAAACTCACTATATACATCCATACATAGCCGATAACGTTCAAAATTCACAATTAATTTTCTAGTAAGGAGGAGCTACTTCTTTGAGGGGGCGATCATGAAAAAGTGTTTGATATAAGAGATAGTAGTAATTAATGATGGAGAATAACCAATTTCTCAAGACATGTGAGAAGCACAATACAAAAAAGGACAATTTCTTCTGTAGGGAATATTGCCCAGGAGAAGAAGAAACTGAAATTTCCAGCTCATCTAGTTTATTTACAAAAATACCATTAATA
>Ga0325411_1004902_pt1 | contig 14933 bp, 12 predicted proteins | sample PopdelMetagenome_13_FD_206181 | JGI IMG/M metagenome (GOLD analysis project Ga0325411, IMG submission 206181) | Populus deltoides microbial communities from Bellville, Georgia, United States - Xylem-PdIQD-R4 | ecosystem: Host-associated > Plants > Phyllosphere > Stem > Wood/Secondary xylem... | reverse complement strand
ATGTTTATTTATCTTTTTAAATTTTCATAATTAACTTATTCAAATAGTACGTAGTTACTCTCTTTTTTTAATGCAATTTCACGTTCCAAAGCTTCGTGAACCCTTTTATTTTCATTTTCTTAATATTTTTATCTATTTTGATTGCAAGAATATATGCTTAATATATATGAATTTAGTATCCATTAAAAGCTCGATTATCAAAGTTCTCCAAACAATTACGTACAAAGTATTTTCTCTAACTTTGGTATTTTGCATGAAGTGGTCATTAATTCTTTTGTTCTAAAATCAAATAATATTTTAGGATGAGAGGCAAGTAATTAAATGTTTGATCACTATATATATACACACACACACACACAGAAAAAACCTATTTTAGGATATTAGGATCTTGTAGTATAGTTTATTTACTAATCAATCTAAATCTTGATTCGTGTCTCAAACTCTCAATATAGTTCAAGCCACAGCATAGCTTAAGTTTATAACAATGTTTTCATTAAATTAATGGAAATGGAATTTTATTTATTTGTATAACCAGCGTAAGGACAGTGATACCAACACCATTCCATATATATATATATAACCATAAGCAATTTCCTCCCGGCCGGGGTCCCTGGTGTGCATCAATGATCTTGCCACTTGCGGTTTTTTCTTTTTTTAGGTTAGAAGAAGGGCAAAAACGGTAGCTAGGAAAACCTAGGAGCAGCCACTCCACAGACACATGTAACCAGCTGCTTGAGTTTTAGCAATGTTGGCAACACCTACCGTAATTGGTGATCTATCTAGAATCTCGATAAGTAATTAAATAAAGTTAAAGATCAGTGCTTGCTTTTGGTAAAGTGTTAAGAATTGATCACATGTGATTGAATATTATGGTGTGAGAAATTTAATGAGAGCCAGAGCTACTAATGTCCAGAACCACACATTTTCAAGGTGACGGTATCCCTCTCCTCCTCGGCAAGTATTTCTTTTTCGTTGCTTTTGCTCTAACCCTTTTCTTCTTTTAGGAAGTAGTTTTTTCTTTTCTTTTCTTGATTGGTGGAGCTCGGCAAATTTTGAGATCTTGCGATGTTATTAGTCTGATCAACTTGGTGAACGAATTAATCTCCTTATGGTTCATGATATTTCTGCCTAGATTGGTGAATAAATCTAAGACTATGTTAAGACTCGTTGTGCCATGATGCCAGAAAACAAATGGATCTTAAATCCTTGGCTCGGAATCATACCATATATTCGATCCAAACTTTTATGAGAATAGAAGACTCCGGTCTGTGCCTTCATGTGACCACTTAAACTGATTTTTGTCGACTTCTAATAGTGATTTAACTCATACTATTAATGGCCATTCATTTCATAATTATTTGTGGTGGTTTTGATTTATAAATCACGAGTACTCCATTCAAAAACTTTTAAAAAATAAATTTAAACAATGTTTGTTTTTGTATTTTAAAAATATATTTAATTTAAAATTAATAGATTTTAATATATTTACGAACACAAACTAGACATTAAACACAAACCACCCGATTGAAGAATGCCTTGATACTTTAAGGGGAGCCAGTTGTGAAAATTGATAGTTTCAAATTATTTATGTTCTATATTTTCTTTTTCTTTTTCTTTTTTTTGCAAGTATAATTTTCAAACTTCCGTGAAACAAGTCCTGTACATGAGTTATCCTTTATTATTTTTTATAATTATCGTTACGTATAATTTTCTTCCATTTATTTTTCATGCATTCTACATTTAACGGAATTCGGTGGAAGGAAACATTGAAGTCAATTCTGTAACGGAAAAACGGGAATTTTTGTACGCACGATTATCATTAAGAAAGATGCATGATCTTTTCATCAGTAACCACAGTGAAACCCTGTCAAAATACTGTTTGTGAAAATACATTTTTTTTCTCAATGAATATTTAAAAATTAACGTATATTACCAAAAAACAAAAGAACAAAAGGGAAAGGAGAAGTAAAGAGCAAGATTTACTAGGTGAGAACCGCCCAGTCTGGATATGGACATTGATAAACCCATCCAGACCCAGAATATTGCACACAATGCAGCCATAAACCCTCCTCATGACCATCATATCTGCAAACAGTAAAATAAAGCTCACATGACCCCCAGCTAATCACAGTTTTACAATACACCTAGTAACAAAAGTATCTTACCCTTTTGGAACCAAATTTGGACAGTTTGTGCACATAGGATCGATGTCAAAATCTTCTTTGGTACTGTCTTCATACTTCTCAGAACTGTTATTTTCAGGCACAAGACAATTGTGTGGACTGTGAGCAGCTCTATCAGCATTCACTCCTTCACTAGATCGATTAGTAACATTTTCGGATAGATAAAGAATGTCATTGGCTATAGGATGGCCTGTGTATTGCAAATGGACACGGATCTACAAGAGACAGAGTCACCAAGTAATTAAAGGATTGAGAAACTTCCTAAATTATGGTGAATGCAGAACAGACATAAGGCTTAAACAGTATAGAAAGAAGATTAGATTTGCATAAAACTAATTTACAGCATGCTTGCTGTTCCAAAGAGAGTACCTGGGCTATTACAAAAACATAAGCAAATGCGTCTATGGTGGGGCAAAAAGGGAAAATGGCAAGTGATTAAACCAGTTTGAGCTAAGTTCTATGCAAAGAAGGAACAGGCTATGCCATTAAAGGTTTGAGTACCATGGAATCTAGCCTCTGTTGTGAGATGAACCTAGTTCACTTTTGTTCAACATGGTTCATTCTGGATGGCTTGGTTCAGCCTTATTTGTTAATTAACTGGAGCTTTTGGAATGCCTGTGTACCCGGGATTGTTCTTTGACTAAAGCTTAGAAGCAAAGCCCTAAGCTTGTGACTTGTGATGCCATTTGAGACTATACATCTACTTTCTATAGGTTTACTTGGCATTCCCCTCAAGAAGTGTTGGATGCACATTATGCATGATCCACCTCTGCATAGTCCGTGGTTTGAAAAATTATTAGACAGAGATAGTCTCCAGGAGTCCTGCTAGTTCGAAGATCTTGTACATATAGAAGGGTTTATTTGGAAGCCTGTATCCTATATTTCATATCAAATGAAAAGGAGATTGTGTTTCATGGTTTCTGAAAGTGAAATTGTTTTGGGTGCTGCAAGTGCATGGGAAACCCGAGGTCTATAGCCTGGAGACTGGATTAGTGGAAACTAATTTGCTTTTCAAATTCAAACCTGGCTTGCTATTCTTAGTAACTAGTCCACTCTACAAAAACAAAGGAATGCAGAAGTATCACAAATCTCATCTGCCTTTTCTGCAATTAGAATACAGAGGCTTGGATTCGGTTTTCTTCCCATCCACAAAGAGATCATGTGAGAGATGTTGCTAAAAAGTCAAACAATCTATAGCAGGACAGGCTAAAGATAGGTACTGGGATTTGGGAATTCTCTTAGCAAAATGAAAATCTCAGGGGTAAAACCCTTCCCACCTAGTTGATTAAGCTAGAATTGATATTGTTATTTTAGAAAAGGAAAGTATGGTGCAGATTTCTTGTAAAGAAGGTGGTTACAAATAAAGGACGAAAAGCAATCATCTCTAACATCAAAAAAAAAATGGTAAGAAGAAATCTATGAACCAAGCAGGAGAAAAGTTAGGGTAACAGAGATCTGAGGCATCTATGAACCAAGCAGGAGAAGATCATAATATATCCAATATTGCTTCTGTGGTCAGAAAATTTTTCTTACTTGATGAGTTCGGCCAGTGATTGGTTTACACAAAACAATGCTGTGATTGCCATTGGTGCCAATCCTTGTAAACTTTGTACAGGCAGTCTTTCCCTTGATGGGAGAACCATCACAAGAGTTACCCACCTGTAAAGACAATAAAAAAGGGCGTACAAACTCAATATAGGCATTTCCTCTGCCTTATATTTGATGTTAACGAGGGTGGGAAAAGAAATGAGGCTTGGTTACAAACACTAAAGAAAGCTATAGATATAGCAAAACTAAAATTAGGGTTCAAGCAACCTCACTGATAAATATCAAGCACAAAGAATAGCATCACAAACCAACAGCTTAGCATTTCCCATGGCCAATAACCATATTACTAACACCCACCATAACCATGCATGCTTATACTAAGAAAATCAGCATTGCCACTTTGCAAATACAATAAAAGCAAGAAACATAGAGAATGCACCATGGCACAAGTGGACACACGAGGCCCACTCACAAAAAGTTTAAGAGTGATAGATGAAAAATATAGCACCAAGAATCATACACAAGCACTCTCAAACTTAGAGCTATGCGAAGAGAAATATAGCACCATGCCCCAGGTTCAGAGCAGAGAACACCGAGAACCTCCTAGGGGTGATGGAAATGAACTGTTATACTCTATCATAAAAAAAGACTACCCATACCATGTTAAAACCTATGTAGAAAGACCAAAAATTTTAGAACAAAAGTTCTCCTCCATGAGAATGATCCTTCCCACCAGATATGAGCCACTCCAGATCCAAGGCAAGTGATTAAAAAATAAGGGCACGTAAAGTGACCTGCATCCACTATAATAGTATATGAAAGCTTCACAAATAAAGTACCCATTCAAGAAAGTGATGCTTCAGAAGATGAGCAAAGCATCAATATGGGATGTGTTCTAATCTCAAAATAATATTTGAATGAATGAAGTAGGAATGACTCCATAGCTTGCCAGGCACATATGGAAATATAATTCGTGAAATGCATATTCACACCTTTAGTTGACAGGGAAACCAGAAATCCATAGGATCTAATATAAACAGTGACACCCCTACAGCATAGAAGAGATGAATAAAAAGCCTCACCTCTACAGTGCTCCTTCCTTCTCGAGCATTGTAATTAACATTAACATCAACAATTTGCTGAAATGAAAATGCATAAGAAAGCTCAAGTGTTATCATGAAAAGGCTTACTTTTAATAAGAAACAACAGCATTCTCAGCAGCATATCAAATATGTTGCAAGAAGACATAAGCATGCGGGCGTATGTCTGGTTAATAAATAAATATGCATCTGAATTTCATGGATTCTTGGTTTGGCAAATCTCTACTTAGAAGATGATAGCGTAACAATTGCAGATCAGTCATTTTCTCACTTGTATCCCATGTTAATACCTATTTTACAAAAAAGATCATAAAATTTTTCCAATCTATTTGCTTGGCAAAACAAAACTATACTATTTAACATTTTTTTTCTAATAGTTTGTTTCTTCAAATACCCTAAGATTAAACTATCATCTAGAGCTTATTAGCTAAAAATCATCAGATAAGAATGTAGTTTCTTATCACGGGCCATAGACATGTACTACCTCATCCTCAGGAAATACCCCAACGACCTTTGCAACATATTGTTTCTGTACTTTGCCAGCTTCAATCTGCAACAATCAGATAACAAGAGAGAGATGAGTATTCCTTAGCAGATACACCGGTCCAGATATATGATGTCATGCCAGCAGATTCAAAGCAGCATGGTACCTATAATTGTAATAAAGATACAACAGTACGGAAAATACCTCTTGCCTAAAAAGGTCAGCCCTTGTAGCATTTCTAGCCAATATAAGGAGTCCTGAAACAAGCCGATCTAGCCGATGAACCGCTGGCATGACCATGTCAAGGGAAACAATCCAAAATAAAATGGAAAACCAGACAAAACAGATTGAAGTACAAAGAAAACATATTTAAGTTTCTCAATTCAAGACTTTTAAGAAGCTCATGGAAAGGCTACAATACTTGCTTTCAAATGTAAATCATGTTCGGATACGAAATAGGGGAGCTAACCCATGTTCTGCCTGGAGAACGCCAACAACAGTATTCTTGCGATACTGACCACAAGGATGCACCTATATAACAATAGAAATTAATCTGTGATTAGCACCACAGAAAAAGAGACTAATCTATATATCAGAAGATGGTAATGCAGAGAATTTCAACTCTCTCTCACATCACAAACAACACACAGATGAACAATTGTTTTTAGCTGGCACAGGCTAACATGAAAATCAAATGAGATATAATCATTTTATTGACAATACTCAAGCCAGTATCACAAATTAATATTAGCTCTGTTACACACTTATTAAAAATCAAACATAACTTGCCAAAGGGTGACTGGTTCCACCAACAAAAAGCTTAGAAATGGATGCCAAAACATGATTGAAAGACAAATATAATTATGCATGGTTGTCTCCAGTTCTTCTGTCACATTTTAAAGACAATTGTAACATAATTGATCGGTAAACATGGCAAGGAACAATTTCTCCTTTATGCCTCCCACACCAGAAATAGTATAACAATTATAAGGAAAAAGAAAAAAAATGGAGGAAATATCATCAAACAGTTATATTAGATCCTTGGTATGGTTAGTTTTATGGACTACTCTCACATGAAAATACGCGGAAATATGCCATAGACCATCTAGGTCTCTAAAAAAATCTAACATTTTAGGAGAAAAATAGGCCTATTAAAAATTATCTAATGTTATTATGATAGAAAGAAGGAGAAAGGCAGCATACTAAACTAATCTCAGCACTTAAAAGTAATATTCTAAGACCTGATAAAATTCTTTAAGAACAATAAACAATAAAAATAAATATTATATACCCTAGGACCCACCAAAATCAGAAAATATTAATAAGCACATTGATAGAATAACAACTTCTTTTCTTTTCTTTTCTTTTTTCTCTTCAAAGTATCAGATAGAATGACGTCAATATCACCCATGAAAAGTGGGAAACCAAGTCTCAGATAACTCACAGGTACAGTTGCTGGCTTCCAAACAGTTACAACATCATCTTCTTTATCAAGAATGGGAACATCCCAAGCCATCACCGGCGGTTCATGCCTACAATCTTTGCAACATCAATTCAAAGTTCGATACAACTTCAAAAAATAAAAAATAAAATAAAAGCTGTGCAAGAGCAAATTTTAAAAATTTACTCATGCGGGAACAAAAGCTCTAGTTAAGTTAAAACCTATCCAAGTAAACCTTGCAATTAACCACGGCAAAAGCACACACCTGTGCACGAAATGGCTGATCTTCTGCGACGATTTAACAATGTACGAAACAGGAACCATCTCTCCATCAACTTGTATCCGTCCACATTTAACAGCACCAACCTACATTAATTACTCCACAAATACTCAAAATCCCCAAGCTTTAAATAAGATTAAAAGGAATTTAATATAAAAAAATGAGTTGATAATTACATAATAATCATAAGGTCTGCCTTTGAATTCTTCCGCAAATAAATCCACTATCGTCTTCCCCGCCCACCGGTTTTTTACCTGTATACCGAAATGACGATAATTAGAGTTTTATAAAGCTCGGCAAAGAAGAGAGTGAGCGAGTTATAGTGACTGACATGGGAGATAAACTCGAAGTAGTAAGGTCTAACGTGGCGCCTCCCTGCGAATTCCCGTCAAAAAAAAACAAAATCAGAGTTCTTTTGTTGTTTCTATCTTCAAAATAAGCTGCTTTTGTTGTGTGCTTTTGATAAAATTACCGTCACGAAAGATGTAATCGTGTTTCTCAGGAGGATTAGCCGGTGTTTGCCACACAATTTCCATCTTCTTCTCAGCTGCTTCTTCTTTTTCTCCTCTCTTTCTCTTCATCTCTCTCGATTAATTTGGGTTTTTAGGGTTTTGCTCGAGTGGATTACTTACATGACGGTACCCTCCATGCTCCATGCTCCATGCTCCATACAATCTTGCTATCAAGAACACGACACGTCGTCTGGTGCTCAGCATTTTAAAAACCAAAACGACGCGTCTTGTGAATGAAAGAAAATAAGAAAAGTGAAAACAGCGTCGTTTTGATGCAAATTTGCGAAATGGAGAAAACAAAAACAGAGAGAGATTTGATTTTGGCTTTCCTTCATCTTCTATGTTTCAGCTCACCAACAAAATAATAAACGAAACACCTACTGCGCCTTCTTCACTACTAATCCAATCACTTCTTTTTTTTATCTTTTTCAAGAAAAATAGAAACCCAACGAAATAAAAAAAAATAAAGGTGTGATTTACTTTAATTTCTGTAAAATCTCTTCTTTTTTTTTTTGAGATCTGTTAATTTTAGTTGATTTCCTTTTGTATTATGTGTGTGAATCTTAGGTGTGTTTTGTGATTGCGGAAATCAAGAGGGGATTTTTCTTACACGTGGTAGTAATTGATTGGAGGAGGTAGGGGAAATGCCGGAGGAGGATATGGTTGATATAAAGTTCAGGCTTTACGACGGTTCAGATATCGGGCCCTTCCGGTGCTCATCATCAACATCTACTGTTGACATGCTCAAGCAGCGAATTGTTTCTGATTGGCCCAGAGGTTTTATTTTATTTATTCACTTTTTATCACTACTTCTTTCAATTTTAATTTTTACTTGTTTTAATATTTATATGTCTGGTTTTTTTTTAAGATTTTAGATTTCTTTTTAGTGAATTTACCTAATTTGGGAGTATTTATTTGATTCTAAAATTGGGTTAATTTGCTTTGGTTGGAAACTTTTAGGACCGTGTTTGGGAAATTCAAAGTGGGTGCTTTGGGTTTTATTTGGGAAGTCGTTGAAAAAGTGGTTCGAATAGTTTGATGGAAATGGTAATTTTTTACCCTTCAGTTAAAAAATGGGTAAACCCAATTAATTACGCTTTATCATTGCTATGGAAAGTTTGAGTATTAATCTATCTGATAATGTTGTCACAAGTTGATGGTTTAGAGATGTTATTAATGTTGTGAAGTTGTCTGTGTTTGTCATCGTGGCTTTCGTTGTTCGACTTCATAGAGTAGGAGGTTTTGTTTGTGGGGTTTGTTGTTTTGGCTATTATCAGAAATGAATCATGGGAAATTCGCTGGACTTTTGTTAGTATTTGGTTATGGCTTGTATTGCTGCTTGACTAAGGTTCACCTGTTTGGTGTGGATCGGGAGCATACGATTGCGTTGCAGTCTACAACTGTTGCAGTTGGAGAATGTGTTGTAAATTTGAAGTTATTGAGCTCAATCTGGGGTATGTGACCTAAGATGGTAAGGGTGAGAGCATGTGTGGAATCAACAAGATAATACAAGCCTCCTAAAATGCAGAAGAGATCCTAAGGGATGATGTTCTCGATGTGAACCTGATCAGCCAATTCTTCTTCTTTTCCAGGCAAAACGTCATCAAATATATCAAATTCCAAATTTAGAAATATTAACAGCTAAGCTAAGAAAGATAAAGATCTCTTGTTTGAAAAACCTATCTACTTTCAGGACAGGAATGTCCTTCATCCAATGGGATTTTCTTTTGTGCTATTTTGTTTACATTTTTCTGAAATTTTTTATTATTATTATTTTAGGCAAAACTATCACTCCCAAGGTAGTGAATGAAATCAAGCTGATAAGCTCTGGTAAGGTTTTGGACAACAACAAGACTGTTGGACAATGCAGAACACCTTTTGGGGAAGTGGCCGGGGGAGTTATCATAATGCATGTTGTTGTACAGCCCTCTCTAGCAAAAACCAAAACAGGTAATTTCTATTTTAAATCATCCATCCAGCATAACAACTTTTTTCTTTGTTTCCTGAATTGTGTTTTTGATTTGCTTGATGGTTATATATGGACCCCCATGGTTTTGAGTGACATGATTCAACACCTGATTTGGATGTCGATAGAGCAGTGACCCTTCTTGCTTGCTGAGAGCTTGGAGATTTTAACTGCAGTGATACCCTGTTTTTAGATACTCTGATGTGCACATGGTGATAACTGTCTTTATGTTTTGCTGGAGGTTTCTGCCCTCTGGTTACTTGACTTCAAAATCACTGTTAAAGATACTCTAGTTATATCAATGTGGAAGATATAGAAGTTTGAAATGGTACCTTTAATTTGTACCTGTCTTCATAGATCCCACTCGAACTTATAAACAGACTTCTTTCTTCTATTCATGCATATGTTTCAGTGTGCGCATGTGTGTTTTCTCCTTGCGCTTCTAGTGTGTCTCCATATTTTTCCTTAGCGGTCTTGTGTATGAAGGGCGAAGACCCAGATTTATAACCATCAACACTATTATATTGGGCCAAAGTCAAAGTAAGTTCATTGCAGACTTGAGTTCCACCAGTTTAATTTCTTGAGTCCATCTAACCAATGGCGATATGATATGCCCCAAGAAATAACAGTTAATTTTAACTAGATGCTCCAAGTTTGTTGTTAGACAAATCTAAATTGGATTATACCAAAAAGGTCAATTGTACATTCTTTGTAGGGGGGTCTCATTTTGCTGAATAACTTCATATTTCTTGTTCCAGTGGTCAGAATAATTTGGTTTTGGGTTCCATCAAGTTATGAACAAAGAAAAGTAGCCCTTCATCAAATAATTCGATTAGTTGTCAATTTTAGAGGACAAATTAGAAGTTTTCTCTGTTCGAGGAATTGTAATAATCACATGCATGTGTTTAGATTTCTAAAGGCTCAATCTTAAAAAAAAAAAAAAAAAAAAAGTTTTCATTGGCTTGGCACTGTTGCATGGAACTATTTTTATGCTTATTTGCTCAACTTCTTATTACAAGTCCAAACCTTTAAGCATTTCTCAGCCTTGATATTGACTTGGACCTATTCTGATATTGCAGAACACCGTGATACTTAAAATTTTCCCTTGGGTGGTATCCTCTTAAGTTAAATTTAGCAACACCAAAACCTTACACCCATTTTCTTTTTTAATTGTCATGATTTCCTTGTTTGTAGTCCTTTCTCTACGCTTAGGCTATTTAATGCAGACTCATAGAATTATTGCACGAGTCCCTTTTCTCTTTAAGATTGTTGTTTAAAAGCTTCTTATTTTAAACTATGCTCGGTGGCTTTCTTGGTACAGAAAAGAAGATTGATAATTCACCGAAGCAAATTGCGTGCTCATGTTCCATAATGTGAAGGCAAGTACATAGATACTTGGGGAATTGTACCCTCGGTACCAACACTTTAGGTACAGCAGTTGTTTTCGTTGAGCATCCTGTGTTTTGTTGTCGCCATATTCACGTGTATTTGTAAAAGCGTCCGGTGGTGATGTGTTTCTTCCCATGTTCCTTTCTTCTGTTTTTTCTTGGTTTGTTCTTTAAAGGTGAAGATCCGTACCAGTAATAGAAAGTTGTATACACCCATTGATGTAAAATCAAGAACCTTTATCATATATCAAAGAGAAATACTTCTGTGTTAATGATGATGCAAATTTACAATTTATGGATGGATTTGCAGTACTTACTACATGGAAAATTTTGCCCTGCAAGTTAGATAATTTTGCTAAAATTAAATTGCACGTATCCAAGATGACTACATCAGATGTTGGGAAAATGTTATTGTTTAGAGAAATGATACACTCGACTTGCCAAGTATAGAAATACTGATACTCGATGGTGCTGACTAGAAACAATTACCTATTCATAATCTACAAAAAAGGGCAATCATGCAATAGAAACGAGGAGGAACATGAAATGAGAGATACGTCACCAATCACACAGCGAGATACAGGAACAAAAGCTTTAAATCTGCCGGAGAACATTTTCGGCTGCTGCTATTGTCTTTTGTATATCTTCAGCAGTATGTGCCAAGCTTGTAAACCCAGCTTCAAATTGTGACGGTGCAAAGTATACACCCTCCCTCAGCATTCCTTGGTAAAATCTGGCGAACTTTGCTGTGTCACTTTTCTTTGCATCAGCAAAGTTGTAAACAGGCCCTTCCGTAAAGAAAAACCCAAACATTCCACGTATATAGCCTCCACAAATTGCATGCCCAGTTTTCTTGCCAGCATCAATAATGCCCTGAACAAGTTCACTGGTAATCTTATCCAAGTATTCGTAACTTCCTGGTTTCTGCAACCGCTTCAGCGTGTGTATCCCTGCAGTCATAGCCAAGGGATTCCCACTCAAGGTTCCAGCCTGGTACATTGGCCCTGCAGGTGCAACCATCTCCATAATCTCCCTTCTCCCACCATATGCACCAACTGGCAGACCACCACCAATGATCTTCCCTAGTGTTGTTAAATCAGGAGTTATGCCAAAATACTCCTGAGCTCCACCGTATGACAAACGGAATCCAGTCATAACTTCATCAAATATTAGAAGAGCGTTATTTTCTTCAGTGATCCTGCGAATGGCATTAATAAATTCAGGTTTCGGGGGGATGAAACCAGCATTTCCCACAACAGGTTCAAGGATTATTCCACAAATCTCTCCTTTGTTGTTCTCAAAAAGATTTTCCACAGCAGCAATGTCATTATAGGGGGCTGTTAGAGTTTCATAGGTTGCTGCTTTGGGGACACCAGGCGAGTCTGGGAGCCCAAGGGTTGCAACACCACTACCTGCTTTGACAAGGAATGGATCAGCATGGCCATGATAACAGCCCTCAAACTTGATAATCTTCTCCCGTCCAGTGTAGGCACGGGCCAGGCGAAGCACACCCATGCATGCTTCTGTGCCTGAGTTAACAAATCGTACCATTTCTATGCTTGGAACTGCTTTGATCACCATCTCTGCCAAAACATTCTCTAGAAGACAAGGGGCACCAAAGCTGGTCCCTTTCTTCATTGTTTCAGACAAGGCTGCAAGTACCTGTAGGTAAATGTTAGTCCACGAGAATGGAAAATAAACCAAAAGGGTACACTATTTTCCACAGCCAGTATCCAGTAGCCTTTCCATGATAAGCAAGAAACAATGAAATGGTCTGTCAGCCATGAGTAGGCTATTTTATTGATTCAGGCAAGAGAGAGAGAGAGAAAAAATTCTGGATAATTAAGAATGGAAATCACCATTTTCCTTCATTCCTATATTTTCAAGGAAACAAATGTCGGCTAACACATACTCTACTTTTAGTGATGCGCCACTTCTCTAATAAAATGGAATGTGAACAATCTTGAGTACCAAGACTCTCACAGAAAGAAAACGTTCATAGATACTGAAAATGCAAATGGCGGTGAAGAAGAATAGAACCTCATCATCTGCATGACCAATTATAGCAGGCCCCCAAGAACCAACATAATCAATGTAATCATTTCCATCAATGTCCCTCATGTGAGAACCCTTGACAGAATCAAACACAATAGGTTGTCCACCAACAGATTTAAAAGCACGTACAGGTGAATTCACACCTCCTGGCATCATTTCCTGCCAAAAAAAAAACACTTGCATCAGTCAACAATCAGAGAATCCCAAAACACGTTTCACTTTATGATAACTTTCAGCTACAGCTCTCCAAAATCAACGCTTTTCTCTCTCAAATCAAACTCAAACCAACAATAAATCAATTTCAACACCTTAATCAAACCCAAATCTACAAAGACCCTTATCATGTTCATAACAGCACAAACTTTTAAGAGGTCAATATTGGAAACTAGAGTCCTCAGATTAACATTACAATCAAAACCCATCACCTATAAAGGAAGAAAAATCAAAAGGATGGTGATTTATTTTTACCTTAGCAGCGCTGAAAGCTTCTTCAGATTTTTCAAGAGTGAAACTCTTCTTCTTCTTCTCTTCTTCAACAGAGACAGCCATTTTAATGCTGCAAAAAGACAACCTTGATGATGAAGGATTTCTTTTCTGAGTCAGCTTTCTTGTTGTAGAACATGAAAGTCCTAAACCAACACTAACACCTGTGATTGTAGAAGCCATTCTCAATCTGTGTCTGGTCAAGATGATGATAAAGATATTGTAAGAGAGAGCAGCCATTGGATCTTTCACTTGTAGGTTTATATAGGGGCAAACCAACAATGGGCCGGGCCTGGTCGGGTCAGTTGCTTTTTTTGAATTCAGCTTCTCCTGGTTGACCATGGTTAATATTAATTCAAGCCTAAGAAAGGTATTTTATTGGACTCGGAGAAAAATTAAGTTTTTTAGATTTTTTACTAATATCATATTAAAGTGCTTTTTAGAATTTCTTTTCACACATAAAAATTTAAAATAAAAATTCTTGATTTAAAATTATTATTTTTTATATTTTTAAATCATTTTAACATGTATATATAAAAAGTAATTTTAAAAAAATAAAAAATATATATTATTTTAATTTATTTTTGAGTTAAAAATATTCTAAAATACATCTATGAATTTTTACTAAAAATTTTGCTAAATTATTAAATATCTTAGACTTTAGGTTAGGTTGGGTGTGCAATGTTTTTTTCCACATGTATTAGTTATACTACACCATGGCTAATAACGGAGTAGTTGGAATTCAAAAACAGGATTTTGATGAAATTATAGATCAAGTCATAGTTTTTAGATCCGGTCCGGTCCAAAATCCAGGTTTCAAGTTTTTACTGGATCATCGAGTTTTGATCAGGTAACCGGGTCATTCGGCTTAATTATTTTTTTAAAATCAAAATGACATCATTTTAGTAAAAAAAAAAAAAAACAAGAGTCAAATAGTTGCAACCTGGTTTTTTATCAGGTCTGGCCGCGTCAACTGGGTCACAGCGAGTTTTTTATTCCTTTATTTTTTCTTCAACCGGGTCGGGTCTCAAGTCGATTCGCCGGGCTGAGCCGGGTTTCGAAACCATGGATAAAGTAAGATTTTTCTTATAGATAATCTTAATTATATTCATGAATTTCGAAAAGTAATAAGGTTCTTAATGTAAACGAGACCCTTACGCGGGCTGATTATTAGATTAATTTGTGAGAATAATCAATTATTATATGTTGTCTTCACGACATAGAAATATTATATATAGAAAGGGAAGATAGAAATATTGTCAGCCACCAGCCATCACAAATACGAGCAATGCTTTCGAGATGCCTTGCCCACCTCTCTGCTCCCGCCATGTAAATGACCTGCTACACACCAGTCATAGGAAATTATGGTTTCGGAGAGGATAGAGTGTTCTACATACCTTTCTATCTTTCTTATTAAAAAGGGAATATATTTGAAACATAAAGCATCGAGTTTGATTTATTAAAAATCACTAATTTTGTGGAGGCTTTGCCCT
>Ga0325411_1004901_pt1 | contig 14935 bp, 14 predicted proteins | sample PopdelMetagenome_13_FD_206181 | JGI IMG/M metagenome (GOLD analysis project Ga0325411, IMG submission 206181) | Populus deltoides microbial communities from Bellville, Georgia, United States - Xylem-PdIQD-R4 | ecosystem: Host-associated > Plants > Phyllosphere > Stem > Wood/Secondary xylem... | reverse complement strand
TCAACCGATCTTAACTTCGGATCCAAAACAAAATCAGACCAACCTATCAGATAAATAGGTAGCAAACGCTAAAACCAAATTATTATAATCATAACAATACATACATAGACATAATACAAAAAAAAAAACAAAAACAAAAACAAGAAAGCAAGCTGGAAGTGGTTAATACAAAAAGAAAGGTAAAAACAAACCCAGTTTCAGCAGGATGACCATTGCCACCTAAAGGAAGGTCAACGGAGGAGAGGAGGCGGCTGTGACGGCGAGCATCATGGGCTTTAAATTCAGTAAGGTTGCGTAAACGGCCGGCAAATTTATGCTGGACCTTAAAAACCACGTTTCCTAATGAGAAAGAAACCAAACCCAATTGAACCACCAGCAGTACCATTAACAACGCCACCAATCTCCTTAGATCCATTGCCACCGACGCCACCGCCACCTTGTAAGAAAAAAAAGGAAAGATTGTCCTTTTATTTATCTTATGCCAAGAGAATGTCGTTACTGTAGTTTCGGGGAGGTGGAATTAATGGCTTTGTCTTTGGTTTTGGTGTCTGCTTTTGTTTTTTTTTTGGTTTGGGATTCTTGTAAGAGAGAGAGAGAAGAATTGAAAGGGAGGAGAATAGAAGAAGAGGAAACAAGGAACGTGAGGAGAAAAAGCGCGTTTTCAACGGCAGAGGGCACGTATAAGCTTACATGTATGTTAACTGAATACTTTTATTTATTTATTTATTTATAGAAACTACTCTCTGTCCTTTGCTTTTTTTTGTTTTTCATGCTCCGTGAAACAATTAATTGGTAAATCCTTTTAGCTTCAAAAATTAATTAATTAATTAATTAATAGTAGTACTTCTATGTCATTAACATACATGAAATCTACGGGGATTAACTGTACGAATGAAGAGGTGTTTTTATTTTTTAAAGTATTTTTTATTTTATAAAATATTAAAATAATTTTTTTTATTTTTTTTATTTTTATATTAACAGCGATCTAAAAATAAAAAAAATAAATTTAAAATAAAAAAATTAAATTTTTTTAAAATATTTTTTAAAACACAAAAACTACCTAGTTAAATCTAAAAGAAAATATATGAATTAATAAATATAGAAATAGGATGGGGTTTTGAATTTAGATATATCCAAACCCGGCCCAGTCTGGTGGGTTAACTTGGAACCTGGCTGACTCGGGGCTAGAATCGGGCCGGGTTGAAAAAAACGGGGGAAGGAAAAACCTGATGTGACCCTGCAAGACCCGGTTGCAAACCCGTTGACTTTTGATTTTTTTACTAAAATAATGTCATTTTAATTTTTTTAAAAAACTGATCTGGCCGATCCGATGACCCGATTAAAACCCGAAACTAGATGTTGGACCGGGCCGGGTGTGGGTATATTTATTCTGTATAATTTATTTTCAACGTGTCCTCTCAATGGCGTGCTTCTCTTTTGTGGAGTCTGAAAAGGCATTTTATAAAGATGGAATTTTTTTTAGTTCAATAGAAAAACCGACAGGGTCTTGACTTTCCTTTGTAGCGACCATCTGGAGTCTGGACTTCTATGTTAAGACCGCCGTTTCTCTTTGGTCGTTAGCGTTTGTACTCTGGTACGGTATATATTGTTTTTTCCTTTAAAAGTAATATTTTTTTTTAGTTTTTAAAATTTATTCTTAATATTAGTATTTTAAAACTATATAATAACATTAAAAAAACATTGATTGTGATAATAATAATAATAATAATAATAATAATAATAATAATGTTCACTAGTAAAATAATATAAATGTATCTATAAGCTGCCGAATGGAGCAATCACATTTTCTAGGATAAAATACTCTATATTACAGTCCTTGTAACATGCCGGCAAAATAACATAAACAAAGCTTAAAAATAATTAAAGAGATTTAAATTAAATAAAAAAATAATTTGAAATTAACTTTGAAAATATTGAATCGAATAGTAATTTTTCAGCTTTATTTGAAAGTTTGTTTTTTAAAATTGCTATAAAATTATAACTTTATACATAACATGACCTCTAAAATTTTTTGGCAAGATTTTAAATTAATCTAATAGTTGTATTAAAAGTTATGCCATTAACATAAAGTTGTGAGGTAGAAAAAGATATCATGCATCAATCTCTTCAAATTAAAAAGAACTCGTTCTCGAATTCAAATTACTCTTTCTACGAACTTATAAATGTTAAATTAAAAGTTTTCAACTTTTTACATGTTCAATATTTTTGTTAGAAATATTGGAGCTACCAGCGTTATATTAGAGTTATGATGAAGACCATTCTTGCATCATCATTCTCAAACCCTAACACAATCAGAAACTTAGTATTGTAAGGATCAAACAATCTCTTATAATGATCTTTTATATTATCATTAACAAGACTTGTGTTGGTTTCTTTAATTTTTTTTAATCTTCGTCAATTGATGAGATAATTCTTCAACTTGTCTTTACAACTTTAGTATCACCAGTCAACGAGTTAAATATGTAATTTTCCTTTGCGTATATTTTATAACTAGTTACTTAATTTTTTTTTCTTGAGAAAGAACCCCCTTTTCCTCTCCTAAACAAGCATATTCTGTTATGTAATTATTTTTTTCAGCTATGATTATTTAACAATACACGACAACTAATCACTAGGAATTATTGGTCTTTGATAACAACTAACGCCGATGGAAACAACACAAAAAAAAACAACAACAAGCACAATCAACATAGAATTATGTCGAATAAGGCCACCTAACAAAAACCTTAATTCAAAATTTTATTACTCAATATTTTTTAATCAGTACTTAATACTACATTTCTTCAAGGCTACTTATGTACTAGGAAAAAGTCTTAAATAAATATATAAGAAATAATAAAAAAAGAGCTCTAAACCAAATAAGGAAAAAAATCCTAAGTCAAATAGAAAAATATTGCAAATTTCGAATAATAACTTCTAGAATTTATTTGAAAACATTCCAAATCTTAGATGACTATGAAATTTTAATTTTATAGAAAACATAACGTTTATAATTTTCTATAAAAATTTGAGAAGAGCTAATAATTAGATAAAAAGTTATGTTTGTTAACATGAGGTTGCGTGGTAGAAAAAATCTCATACATCAACATTAAATTACATGCATTTTGTTTTATGCAGGATGGGTTTGTGGTCTCTAAAGGTATTTTAATTCTTAAACCAATGCCTTTTATAATAGATTCATTTTAGAAAAATCTAAATATCATCATATAAAATGTTAAAAAAACTATAATTAAAATCTTTTTATCCGCATTATATTAAGATTTGAATTGCAAATGAAGGTAAATTATAGTTCCCTATTGTATCATATGGCAAATTCGACTTAGTTCCTTTACTCTATTCTTCAATAACAAAATAGGGTGGTAAAAATACATTGTTTGTCTCAATCTTACATTCAATTTATTCACTGTTTATATTTAAAATTACAAATGTGAAATTTCACTTCACATTCACTTAAATCATTTTATCATCTTGATAATTTATCTTTTATTTTACTAATATTTTTGGTTATAATTTATTTTTACGTTATCAAATCTATCAAACACTTTATTAATATTTTAATAAACTAAATACAAGTAACCATCTAATAGGTGACCCAATAGTAAGAGTTTGGGACTAAGGAGTTTCCCCTCCTGTGGTCTCAGGTCCGAGCCTTGTCGTTGCTAATATGATGGCCACTGAAGACTTACATGGTCATTAACTTTAGGACCCATGGGATTAGTCGAGGTGCGCGCAAGCTGACCAGAACACTCACGTTAATAAAAATAAAAATAAATAAATACAAGTATGCATATTTTCTATTGAAAGCATTTAACTCATTATATCTATTAATATCCTTTAATTTTAAACTATAGTGGAATGCATATGTATACATATTGTATGTATATATTTATGTATGTGATGTAACCATATTATTTGATAGTTTCACCCACATTTAACTAGTGTTTAGCCTATGATATATATATATAAAATGCCTTGATATTCTTTGTCTTATGTTTTGAAGGCACCTTTAGATGAAAGATGCAAAAAGGAGTAAATTGGAGGTAATTGGCAGATTTGACCCTCAATCGATGTTTTGTGCAGAGCGTGAGTTCTAGAAGTCGAAATGAAGTGATTCCAGTGGCATTAGAAAGAAAACATCCATACCTTTCTGGAAATCTAAGTCAAGAAAAATAAAAATACAAAGAGCATGGAAATCACATCCTTCAAAGTCAAAACTCACACTCTACCAGTATTGACCTTTGTCCATTAAACATTCAATATATGGAGCTGTAGATATCCAATTGATGCAAACTCAATTGTTTTGGATACCTGACTCAAAGTTCTATAAACGCTCCAAATTTTAGCAAAAAACGATGTCATATGAGGGAGATATGAGTTTTCAAAGATGACAACTGAATTCTGCCAGCAAACAGGTTTCGTGAAGAAACGAATCAAAATTACATCCCGAAGCATCAAAACCGACATCCAAGTTTTAATTTCAGCAATTTAGCTCCTCAAGTAAATCAATCCAAAAGGTCAAGGAAGGCAGCCACCAACCTCAAGCCACCAACCTCAAATCACCAACCATAAACCAGCTGACAGCCACCAGCCGCCAGCTGCCTTCACACTACCACCATCTCTTGATGTTCACACTTGAACTTTGATTTTTTTTACTTACAATTTATGTATAAATAGGCAGCTAATTTTATGCTATGAAGAGAGCCAAGAGAGAGGGAGAGGGAGTGCAATAGAATAAAAGAAAGAGGGGTGGCAGCCATAAGAGAAGAAACACAAACTTTCCCCTCTACAAATCAGAAATCATGTATTCTTTCATCTTTAGAAGTAGTTGTTCAATAGATATGCAAGGCTAAGCTCGTTTTCTTGGTTGCAAGGACGCAAACACCTTCAGATTTCAAGAACTGTGAGATTTATTCTTCCATTTATTTTCGGTTTGTATTATGAATGAGTATGTTTGTTTTCCTATGCATATTTCCTATGATTGTTTATCTTAATTGCTAAAGCGGACTCTAAGTTATTATTGTGAACAATCTATTGCTAAGTTTGATATCAAAACCGGAGTTGTGGTAGATAAACTTGTGAAGCAACTAAGCTTGATAATTATAGCGGAACTACGTTATTAAACTTAGGGAGAACATTCGATCAAAGCAACACAAGCTGACAACTTGGTTATTAAGATTAATGAATTTATCTAGATCTTAAGGCTGTCATTGGATTAAATCATTAGTGCGGACACTGTGATTGTTTGTTGGTTAGGGTTAGTTATACGGCGGATCCGTTAATTAACCAACGTTAAGAAAAGATAAAAATTCAGAATATAAACTGGAGTTTCGTTTCAAGGATCGGTTGTGATTTCTGTAGGTGGATGTGTGCTTGCGACCAAGGTTTGTTTTCTTGATATATTTCAATTTCAATTGATTTTATTTGCTATTGTAATTTCTACCATAGTTTAGATCATTGCACATCAAACCCCCCCAATTACATAACGTATAGCATAAAAATCTGAACTAAACCTTCCTCGTGGGATCGACCCCTTGCTTGCTCTATACTATCTTGTGTGTTTTAAGTTAGAGTAATTAGTTTGTGCGACCGCGACATCGCAACAAATTTTGGCGCCATTGCCGGGGAAGTAATTTTTGTTGATTTTTGTGCTTATACTGTTATTTTTATTTGTTGTGCTTGTTATTTATTTTTCTGAAAAAAAAAAGAGAAACGGATTTTTTGCTTGCGACGGTACTGTTCACTTACGGCAGCGGAACTGTTCAAAACAAATATTTTGGTGGAATCAGGTATCAGCCTTTTATTTCCTGAAGGGAAACAACGTTCTGAACAAGACTAGCCACTAGCCCTAACTTATCGAGGCCAAATTTCACTGTTTTCTAGGGTTTTTAGGCAATTTTAGTTTTCTAGCGTAGAATTTTCATACAATTTGCATTGTTTTCAATCTCTTGTGTGGTTAGTTTCTTTTGAGTTTTCTTGACGATTTATGCTTATAACCCGTTCTACTAATCAAATTCAAGTGCAGTTGGATCTTGAAATAGAAAACACTTTACGCAAGTTACGAAAGGAAGCTCGCCTCAACACCATGGCTGTTGCACGACAACAAACACTCAAGGAGATTGCTGCTCCTAACGTGGAAAATCAGCCACTGTGCATAAACATCGACAATAATGTAAACTTTGAGCTCAAATCTGGTTTTATACATTTGCTACCAACATTAATGGTCTTGCAGGAGAAGATCCTCATACTCATCTCAAGGAGTTCCATATGGTTTGCATTGGCATGAAACCGAATGGAGTTGACGAAGAACAGGTTAAGTTGAAAGCTTTCCCTTTCTCTTTAAAAGGGGCAGCAAAGACATGGCTTTTCTCTATTCTCCCAGGATCTATTGGAACTTGGAATGCCATGAAGAAGATTTTCCTTGAGAAGTATTTCCCAGCATCTCGAGTTGCCAACATAAGGAAAGACATATGTGGGAAAGATTTGAGTAACTCTGCATTCAATGTCCTCATCATCAAATACCTGATCAGTTGCTCATTCAATATTTCTATGAAGGATTGATGCCTACTGACTATAGTATCATTGATGCTGCAAGTGGAGGGGCATTGGTAGATAAGACACCCGGGGCTGCATGCCAATTGATCTCAAACATGGCAGCCAACTCGAAACTGTTTGGCACTTGTGGAGTTTTCTCAAACAAACGAGTAAATGAGGTAAGTGTTTCTAACCTTGAAAATAAAGTTAATGATCTTACTTCTCTTGTGCGTTCTTTGGCTTGTGGAAATGTACAACAGGTTAAAGTTTGTAGCATATGTTCCTTACAAGGACATGCCTCAGATATGTGCCCAACAATGCAAGAAGATTACATTGAACAGGCTAATGCAGTTGATGGAGCATTCAAATGACAACCCCAACGTAAATATGATCCCTTTTCCAACACCTACAATCCCAGATGGAGAGATCATCCCAACTTACGTTATGGGAACCCACCTCAACAAGGCAATCAAGGCCGACAGTTCCATCCTTATGGATTTCAATCCTAACAAAATTATCAAGCAAGACAACCTCCATTCACAAACTCCAATGTTATGGGGTCGTCATCCACTGATGATTTTCGTGAGATGATGAAAACTTTGGCTTCTAACACTGTTGACCTTACAACAAAATATCATGTCTTTTCAACAAGAAACAAGGTCAAGTATTCACAACTTGGAAAAGCAAATGGGGCAAGTAGCTTCAAGTGTAGGGAAATTGGAGGCACAAATGAATGGAAAATTGCCCTCCCAAGCATTGAATCCAAAAGAGAATGTTAATGCGATCATGTTGCGAAGTGGGAAAGAACTTGAAAGACAAAGGTCAAAACAAATTGAGATGGAGAAAGAAGAAGAGATAGAAACCGAATTGAGTACAAAGAAGAAACATCCTTCTCCTTCCCAAACTGAAATAATGACCAACACTCCAAAGGTAATTCCTCAATCAATGAATTCCAATTTTAAAAAAATTCCACCCTTTCCTATGAGTTCTTCTAGGTCAAAGAAAAAAGATAAAGAAAAAGAGATTTTAGAGGTTTTCAAGAAAGTGGAACTCAACATTCCTTTGTTTGATGCTATCAAGCAAATTCCCAAGTATGCCAAATTCTTGAAGGAGCTGTGTACTACCAAGAGAGCTTTCAAACTGAAAGGTCACGAAACGGTAAGTATAGGTGAAGTTGTATCTGCTGTTGTTCTAAAGAATATGCCTTTGAAGCAAAAAGACCCAGGTGCATTTACTATCCTATGTGTTATTGGTAATGCTAGTTTCAAAAGGGCCTTATGCGATTTAGGTGCATCCATTAGTGTTATGCCTAAACATGTTTATGATTCTCTTAGTTTGGAACCTTTGAATAAAACTAGTATTGTCATACAACTTGCGGATCGTAGTTTTGTTTATCCACTTGGTGTGATAGAAGATGTCCTAGTCAAGATTGATAGTTTGGTTATTCCATGTGATTTTTATATTCTTGATATAGAATATGATTCTTGTGATTCATCAAACAGCACTCCTATATTGTTTTGGAGACCATTCTTGAAAACTGCCAATACAAAGATTGATTGTGGTAAGGATACTTTGTCTATGGAAGTAGGAGATGAAAAGATTGAATTTAATTTTCATGATGCAATGAAATATCCTTATAGCAATGTTTATTCTATCACATGCTATGACCAAGTTGATAAGTGTGTGCAGCAAGTTTTTGATTTTGATTGTGAGGACATATTAAGCATAGCTTTGAGCTATGACTATGATTTTACCGAGATAGAAAAGATGGAAAGGCACATATGTGTTCCCCAAAACATGCACGAATCAGCATTGACTTTGCAAGCTTTGCAAACCGTTCCCCATGGTAATGTCTTTGTTGATTTAGTACTTTCACATAAAAAGCTTTTGCCATCTATTTTACAGGCCCCCGAGCTAGAATTGAAACCTTTACCAGATAATTTGAAGTATGTATTCATTGGCAACAACAATACACTTCCTGTTATCATCGCAAAAGGTTTGACAAGTGCGCAAGAGGAAAAACTTGTGAAGTTGTGTGATCACAAGACGGCTATTGGATGGACTTTAGCCGACATCAAGGGCATTAGTCCCTCAATGTGTATGCATCACATACTATTGGAGGACAATGCGAAACCAACAAGGGAAATGCAAAGGAGGTTAAACCCGCCTATGATGTAGGTAGTGAAAGCTGAAATTTTGAAATTATTAGATGCAGGTGTCATTTACCCCATCACGGACAGTAAATGGGTGGCGTCAATCCATGTGGTGCCTAAAAAGACCGGAATCACGTTGGTGAAAAACAAAAATGATGAACTCATTCCTACTCGCATCTCAAGTGGATGGAGAATGTGTGTTGATTACAGAAAGCTAAATCTTGCTACACGCAAAGATCATTTTTCATTACCATTCATGGACCAAATGCTTGAACGTCTGGCAGGTAAGTCTTTTTATTGCTTTCTTGATAGATATAGTGGATACAATCAGATTGTTATTAATCCTGAGGATCAAGAAAAGACTACATTTACAAGATTTTCTAGTGAGGCTTTCAAACGCAATCTATGATTTTAAAGTTGTTCAAATGTTTTATTTTTTTATGTGCATCATCTTTGTTTTAGAAAAAAATTATATATTTCTAGTTGTATTGGTTTGATTTATGTTTAAAACATGTTTTTGGACTCTAACCTTGAATTTTTAAATTATTGTATGCTTTTCTACTCATAACAACTTGAGTTTTTCTTTTGTGTTTTAAAGGCTACCCATTTCTCCATAATAGTCTCAATTTTATTTTAATTAGAGCCTATTTTATTAGTTTTTTTAATTAAAGCCACTTAATTTTTTCTATGTCCAATTTATTACTTTTCATTCAGCTGGACAAACTTTTGGTCATACCCCATTATTTTGTCTTTAGCAGTAACATTTCTAAAAGACAAAAAGAAATGACCTTTCCTTCTTGTCTTGCTTTAATCATATAGTGTATTTTGCATAGATGTGCAAACAATTAAAAAAATTTACATAAGCATGCAATAATATTAATTTCTATATGTTTGGTCTGAGAGTATTAGATGGAGGTTTTGATCAAATTTATACCATGATACTAATGCATGTTATAGGAATTGGCAAGTCTTATTAGTTTTTTTTTTTATTGACTGTGAAACTAGCAAAGTTAGGGTCTGAATAACTAATCAAATAGAAATTATTCATACGAGGGTACCAAAAACCCAATCTAATTGTTCCTTTTAGATATCTAAAAATACATTTAACAACATGAAAGGGAGACTCTCTATGACTAGTTTTAAATCTAGCATATAGGCCGACACTAAACATAATATCGGGTTTACTAGTTGTTAAATAGAGTAAGATATCAATCATACCTTGATATCCTTTGATGTCCATCTTTTTACCTTGTTCATGTTTGTCAAGTTTCGTTGTTGTGCTCATTAGTATAGGACTTGAATGTAGGGAATCCAAATCAAACTTTTTTTTTTATTAGCTCCTTGTTATATTTAGCTTGAATGATGAATATACCATCATTTTCTTGTTCGATTTGAAGTCTGGGGAGGAAAGCTAATTCTCCCATCATGGTAATCTCAAATTCCTTATGCATACAATGTTCAAATTCCTTACACAAAGATTTGTTAGTAGCACCAAATAAAATATCATCAACATAAATTTATATGATAATTAAATTATGATTTTTGTAATTTAGAAATAATGTTGAATCAATCTAACCCATGTTAAAACCTTTTAAAATTAAGAATTTACTTAGTCTTTCATACCAAGGAGCTTGCTTAAGCTTAAAAACATAGTTTGAAAAATTATGGCTTTTAAAACTAAAAGGTTGTTCTACATAAAATTCTTCCAGGATATAACCATTTAAGAAAGTACTTTTCATATCCAATTGAAAAGGCTTGAAAATTTTAAAACATGCAAATGCAAGCAACATACAAATAGATTCCATTCAACACACTTTTCACATTCAATTGAAAAAGCTTGAAGATTTTAAAACATGCAAATGCAAGTACCACACAAATAGATTCTATTCTTGCTCTAGAGCATAAGTTTCATCATAATTTATTCCTTCCTCTTAGTTATATCTTTGGGCAACCAAGTGAGCCTTGTTTCATACAACTCTGAATTCATAAAGTTTGTTGTGAAATAATCTTATTTGGTTTCAATAATTGAATGACCTTTGAGCCTATGAACTAATTCCCTTACTTTTTTTTCAAAATTATTAAGCTCATCTTGCTTGGAGAGTATCTAATACTCATCTTACAAGGCTTCATCATAACTTTTAGGTTCAAGTTTAGAGATGAATGTAACATTACCGACTTGATTTATCATGGAAGATCATGTCTTAACTCCATTTAATATGTCATTAATTATTGAATCTTGTGAAAGTCCTCTTAGTTTTCAAATTGATTTGGAAAGACTTTGTGAAGCTTGCTCTATGTCGTGTTGATCATGTTCTTGAGGAATTAATTAAGGTTATTTCTTTTAACTATTCCTTTTAGATGTGTCTTCTTGTGATTCATTTAGGTTTAACCTATCAAAAATAACTTCTATACCAACATCTTTGATTAAACACAACATATATAGATTCTTTAACTACTAGAGTTCTTTGATTATATACTCTATAAGCTTTACTAGTAGAGAAATGACCAGGAAATATACCTTCATAGGATTTGACATCAAACTTTCCCAATTTATTTTTATGATTATAAAGCATTTTGATCCAAACACATGAAAATAAGAAATATTGGATTCTATTTTAAACTAAAGCTCATATGAAGTTTTATATAAAATAAATCGAATGAAAACTCGATTTGAAATATAATAACAAGTGTTTATGGCTTCCTCCTAAAAATACTGAGGCAAACTATCCTCATTTAGCGTAGTTCTTTCCATTTCTTGAAGAGAATGATTCTTTCTTTACACAACTCCATCTTATTATGGAGTTTCAGGAGTAGAAAATTCATGGTTAGAACTATTTTCAAAAGCAAGATTGTTAAATTCTCTACCATGATCACTTTTAATTTTGGAAATAAAACTTTTTTTTTTTCATTTTGAACTCTTTTGCAAAACTTTGAGAAAGCTTGACATAATAAAGCAATCATCAACAATAACAAATGCAAAATTTTACCACCAAGACTTGAAACACGCATAGGACCAAATAAGTCCATATAAAGGAGTTGAAGTGCACGATTTGTGAAAAATTGATTATTAACCTTGAAAGAGCTTTTGACTTGCTTCCCATTGACATGCATAACATCACTTTTTTTTATACATAAGATGTGGAAGGCCTTTTACAAGACCTTTCTTTGACAATTTAAGAATCAATTCCTGGTAGTGTATATGTCATCTAGCCAATCAATTAGTTGCATGTGATGCTAACTTTATTTATGCAAAATATATTTATAATTAACAAATAATTTTATTTATCTTTAATATTCATTAATTAATGAAGCTGATTTTTTAGTAATGAATACAGAGTAAAGAAAATTATAAATAAAATTCTTGCAACAAAAATATTTTGCAAAGAAAATTATAAAGTGGTTACAATAATAAGAACTCTTCTTAATCACTTTTACTTTTTATGATTGATTTTAGCCTTTTTTTCATGTTTAGTAGTGAACAACTATCATTCTTATCGATTCGGCACATGAATGTATATTTTTAGCATAAACAATGCAATAAATTAGCGTAAAAATTACTCTTGAAAAAATATGGCATAAAAAACCAAATGAATACAAACCACACTTGCAACAAATGAATATAAACAACATTACATGAAAGTAATTTTAAAGTTAGAGTTTTAGAAGGGAAAGGATTTTCATGTAAAAAAAACTAACACAATGACAAACATGTACACAATTTTAATTCTAACTACATCAACCTAAAATTGGTTATGTCATGGATTTTACACGAAAACCCAACTGAACATGAAATCAATCTAAGCAATAACAATGAAAATAACATGACAACAAACATATATTTTAAGCAAAAAATCAAATAATATGATTTTTATATCAATATCAAAATTGGTGTAGTAAAGGTTATGTACATAGCTCAAATCCAATAATAACTTTATAAAAATATATTTTCAAGCAAAACCAATCAAGCACAAAAAAACTTAATAAAGAAATCACACTTAAAGGAAATTAAAATGCCTTGTATAATTCAAATATCAACAGTTTCAATCTTTCCAACCTTATTATAAGATGTTGAACCTTACATTATTACTCCTTACAAGTCCTCAATTATCTCTGCCCTAACCTCTAAAGTTCTCAATAATTTACAACTTCTGAGACCTCATGTACTGGTACAATAAAAGTCTTTAAAATATCACAAATACATACAAATATAGAGATACCATAAAGTATAAAAGAGGATAAAACTACCCTCAAAGCATGCTAAACTTGGCTATTGACATGGTGGCATGTAAAGCCTACTATTATCAATACATGGATCCGTACGTCTAGAGGTTAAAGTGTTGCATTATGGAGGGGGAGAGAGAGAGAGAGAGAGAGAGAGAGAAGGTTAATACATATGATCATGTGTTGTTGTTGCTACTGTTTTAGTGATGCATTTAGAGGTTACTTGTGATTTGATGCTGATTTGTGGCTAGTTCATTTAGGTGGTCAATGATTATTGATTTATTTAGGTGACTCAATTATGAGCCCATACCTAATAAAACATAAAGTTAATTTGGATTTAGAATTTTAGGCCCAAATCCATGTCAAACCATATAAACAAAATACAAGTTCAAAAAACTATTAACAAAAAATCCAAGATAATAAAGATATGTGCATTAAGCTATATAAACCTGCCAAATTATATAATTTAAAAATAAAATCTAGTCCAAGGCTTAATTTTATTTTTCTCCATAAAACAAATCTACCACGAGAAATTCATTAGTGGCATTAAAATAAAACAAAACAAAAATATTCAAATAAAAAAATAATTCATTAGTGACTCACAAATTTTTGGAATTGGACCAATTTTAGAAGATTTTATAAATGCATTTTTCATTTATATATGATCCTCTTATAGAAAAAATAAAATGTCAAATAATACTTTTAAACTCATATTTCTTGATTTATAATAAATGACAATGTCATATAGAAAATGATATCATTAAAAAGTTTTGTTTATCCCATATGAAATTAAAAAAAAAATTATTTCTGAAAGCAATATTTTAAAAGTTTGACACCACCTCATTACATACTTATAACACCATCTCATTCAATGCCCATTAATCTTCACATGATCTATGTTGGCAACTATATAGTTTGGAAGAGGATTTGTTCTTGTGTTAGGCAAAACTAGGTTTCCTTCAAATGAAATCCAACTATGTTTAGTCAGTATTTAAACTTTAAAAGTTTGACATTACTCAATATTATATCCTACTAACCTAACATGGTCATCATATTTATACTTAGCAGGACTAGATTCTTTGGTATTGTAGTGATTTATCTAATAAAGTTAATGTGGTTGAGCAGTTCACTCAATATCATGGATGTAATATCTCAAATTTAATCCCTTGTTTCAATCACTTCTTTCTACTTTGTTTCAAAATAGAAAAAAAAACCAAAAATACAGTTTCCATTGAAAATGCATTTTGACACAATTGGACCAATTCTCAGCTGTTTCACATTTTTAATCCTTTTGTTACCATTTTTTAATAACAAACGACAATGTTTTTCTATTTTTCTTTCTCACATCCTAATAAAAACCTCATTTGTATTTTCTCATAAGAACAAACCAAAACTCATGCCTTATCTCTCTCTCTCTCTGCTATTGTATGGCTAATTGTAGCCATAAATTCACCTTTAAAGCTCACATAATCTGTTGTAAATCATGTCAAAAGACACCCTTTCCATCCCTTTGTTATCTGTTTTAAAGTTAAGCCATAAAAACTCCAATTTTCATCCATGTTTCAACAAAAAGAGCCAAAAGGACACATTTTCAAACCTTTTTTCATTCTTTAAATATTGTACAATTTATCATGAAAATACAACTCATATACCCTTTATTATTGCTAAAAAAAGGCCAATTTATCTCTTATTCCAGTTATAAAACTTGACACGACCAAAAGATTGATGTCTTCTCCCAAGTGCAGGAGTGTCGAAGTAATAAATAACCCGGCAAGACCGGGGTCAAACCACAAGGAGGTTAATTGTATAAATTATAGTTAACAGCAACACAATAACAACAATAATAATAGTAATAATAATAATAATAAAGAAGAAGAAGAAGGAGTTGATGAGAACTTTGAGATGGAAGATTAACGTAAAGATTCAACAATGATAACAACACATGTCAAGGTTAGAGGATCCACTAATGGTATTTCAAACAAGTATAGTATAAACTTTTATTATTCAAT
>Ga0325411_1004900_pt1 | contig 14940 bp, 3 predicted proteins | sample PopdelMetagenome_13_FD_206181 | JGI IMG/M metagenome (GOLD analysis project Ga0325411, IMG submission 206181) | Populus deltoides microbial communities from Bellville, Georgia, United States - Xylem-PdIQD-R4 | ecosystem: Host-associated > Plants > Phyllosphere > Stem > Wood/Secondary xylem... | reverse complement strand
TTTTTTTTTTTTTTTTTTTTGGAGAGCCTGTAGTGTGTGCTGAGTTAGGGAGAGTGTTTAGATGTGTATGTGAGAAGGTTTTTTTTCTAACTAATTCTCTCCTCAAATTCCCCTCACCCCTATTTATATGTAAAAATCTATTTGGCTTGAATGCAAACTAAATCAAAACTATTAAATTTCAAAAATAAATTCTTATCACATGATAACTTGGAGGCAAAACAAAAAAAAATTAACCTTTAGATTAAAAAAAATAATTACGGACCATCGGATTAAAAATTAAATTACTTGATGAGAAGGTTTTCAATTTTAGAATTATTCTTCTTTGTTTTATAATTACAAATAAATTACTAAAATAATAAATGCATTTTTTTATTTTAAATTCTTTAGTTGGTGTAAATACATGAAGAATATATTTTTTAGGTTTTATTTATTTTTATTTTTGGTGTTTTTTTTTTGAAATTTTTAAAAAAAAAGTCAAAAATTGGATTAAAATGTCCATTTTCTTGAGAAATAAAATAAAAAGAAAAATTTAGCCATAGACACACAATCACTTCGGCAGCAGAAGCTCAAGTCCCTACCAATGGACGTTCCCTTTCAAGCTAGCAGGAGGGCCAGAGGGCTGTACAAGAAAGTGGTGAGATATAGGGAATGCCTCGAAAACCATGCAGCAACTATTGGTGAGAATGCAATAGATGGATGAGGTGAGCTCATACAAGGAGGAGTAGAAGGCGGCCTTGAGACGAATTGCTCAGCCTATTTTATTTTTTATTATTCTTAATATAGAGATTTATATCAGCTTGCATTTATTTTTATCAATTTAATGTATTTAATGATTATATAAATTTTTAATAACTTTAAAGTTTATAGAACTTAAACTAATAATCTTTTAAAAACAAACTTAAAATCTAATTAGTTAAGCTATATTTTTAGGATTATACTCAATTGATTTTTAATTAAACCTTTAAGTGCTTGGTTTATTTTTATTTAATGTAATAGTTTTAAATCATGATATTAATTAATTATTAAGGTTTAAAAACATAATATATATCGTGTTTTAAATCGTGATAAATAAAAATATATTATTTTACTAAAAAAACAATTATATGTTATTTCATTTATTTTTAAAATATTTATGTGTTAATTGTCCTGTCCATATAAGACCGAGGTTAGCCCGGACTTAAGGCTTCGTCAAGCATGATTACATGGCCAGGTCAAGAGGATGCAAGATTAATTTAACTTTGTCGAGCATGATTACACGGCCAGGTTCAGCCGTAGCCGACAGGACCTGTTTCACGCCATCTTAGACTTATTATTATACATGGAATTAATGCAGACATGGACAGGTATCTAACACTTTTCTGGTGCTCCTTCCTCTGCAAGTCAAGAACTAAATAATGTTTTTTCACATTTTTCTAATAGAGTGATATATTTTGTCTTGGTCAAAGCAAAATACGTATATTTATTATATTTATCTGAGCAATGCATAACGGATACCTTATAATTTATCTATCTTAATACTCTTTAATGTCTTAAATAAATAAATAAAATGTAGAAAAAAAACCTGATGGCTCTCCAATTACTTACAAGCCAAAATAGCCCAAAATAAAAGAGATAGATTCATGATTAATTTAGCTTTTGGAGTTGTTAATTTGATGCATTTTTATTTCTTGTTTTTAAAAATAAAATATTAAACTTATTTTTTATTTATTCTTAATTTTTTTACAAAAAACCAACAACAGTTATCAGATTTCCTTCAAGAGCAAACAAAGTGGAAATCAGCCCTTAATTTGTCAGCCATGAAATTAATCAAGACCGTGGACACTTATCTGATAGCATTCCTGTTTCTTCACGTTTTTCTAATTGATGGAATGTTGAAATTTTGTATCCTCCTACTTTGGCCTTGAAGACCGCGTAAACATGTGAGTGATTTAATAACGTCTTGTCTTTTGTCAAACCAGGAAACGTAGTCGTTCTTGCTGTTGAGTCTAATAAAAAAAACAGAACTTGTCAACACGTGTCTAGATTATTACTAAAAATTTATAATTTTTAAATTGATAATTTTTAAAAATTAAACTCAAACCTTTAAACTACACAATAAAAATTTAACTTATTATTATTATTATGAACAGAGAAGTCTACAATTCTTAACACTCATCAGGAAATTAATTATGTTATTCTTAATAATTTCCTTTTATTGATACGAAGCTAAAGAAACAGTACTCTACAGAATCGAAGAACAAAGAGAAAGCCACGTAATGGTTTGTTTCTCAGCCATTTTCAGCTGCTTTGGTCTCTCATCGTCCTAAGAAATACGAGGGAAAATCAAAATCATCCAGAGCTCCCATTGTAGTTTCTTACTTTCATGTTAATTTTTACCGCTTTCTCTTGTGATATTTTTTTATTCAAGCATGCAGATGTCTGGAAGTAAAACATTAATCAGCAATGCAGAAAGCTTTATCGCCGGGACATACAACTAGCCATTCTTGAGTCTGCCGTCATGTAAGCTTTCCTGGTAAAAGAGAAAAAATACTGGGGAATATCTACTTTCCTAGACAGTTGAGTATTGATTGGCATGCCACGCTTGCCATTGAAAGATAGGTCGGTGCTCGAGAACAATTCATTGACGGTAAGGATAGCTAAGTGAGGCTTAAGGATGGCTTTTGGTGGAAAGGTTAGCCTAAGAAGTTACAGAGAAGTCGTTTATCGGTGAGATAGGGTGGTGTGGTGTGCACTAGGTAGGCTGAAAAACATGTGGATAGCCAGAGTATAAAAAGATGCGAGGAAAATGGAGAGATGAGAGAAAAAAACGAGAAAGGCTAAGAGGAGGAAGAGCCTGATTGGGCTCTGGCTGGCAATCTAACCTAGGCTACTTGTTCTAGCTGGCCTCGGTTGGGCTAACTAGCAACCTAATTAACCAAGGTTGCTTCTCTATATATACATTTTCTTTATTCGAAACATCTCTGGGGGAAAAATATAATGACCCCACATTAAATTCACAATATTCATGTATACATATTCGATCGAATCTTGATTTAAAGTACAATATTTTTTTTGTGATAGGCAGCTGTCAATAGTAACAGTCTGCCGGTTAAATTTGTCTAAAATTTTGTTGGACCAAATCATTCCATAGTCTAATATTTTCTTCACCAGTTGGTTAATCTGTCGATTAATTTCATCAACTTATTAAAATAATAGTGAAAATAATTGTTCAATTCACTAAATAATCAATTTGTAAATACAGTTGGCCGACCAGTTTTTCCAGAACCATACCCTTTTTGTCCAGCTATTAACCTTCAAAATAGTACCTAGTTTCTGGACTTGGCTATATTACTACCCGAATCTTAGGTAGATGTTTTTTATCATGATTATAATCCAACCACTCCGGACTTTATCTCCTATCTCATAATTTGATTTCCATCATTATTAAACAATTATCAAGCGTGATGCATAAATTATAGATAAATATTATAAGTTAGATTTTATGTGATTTAAGTTTTAAAGCAAAATTATACAAGTTTTATAACTCTATTATAATATTATTAATTTTATCACTTAATATAAACTAAAATAAAAAATATATATTTAATTATTTTTTAAAATAAGTAAATTTGACAATAATAAATATTAAAGGTAAAATATAGTTTTTTATATTTTATTATGTCTTATCCACCATAATTAAACAAGATACAAAGACAGTCACTCCAATGGTAAAAAGTCTTTTAGAAATGCAAATTGTATTTTAATATATTTAACACACAACTATTTTAATAAACCAATATGTCTTGGTCGATTTTGTAGGTTTAAAGATAACTTGGACAATTCCCAATCAATCAAATATTAAAAGATGAAATTAAAAAAAAACAACTAAAAATAAGATATAAAAAACAACTTAGATGAACTAACCAAACCTATAACACGAGTCATGAGACTAGGATAATTTCATAGAAAACAAACAAGAAAAATAGATTTAAAAAAATCAAAGGAAAAAAACTAATAAAAAAAATATTTTTAATGAATACTGTTTTGTAAGGTTTTGATATTTTTGCAAAATATTTATAAATTATACTTTTGTTAAAGAAATGGTATTTTGGTATTTTGTTTAGAATCTCACTTGAATCATGTAAAACAAGTATTGAAAAGCCAAATTAATATTTTTATTATTATTTTTGGCTTTCCATTTAGCACATCATTTGAAGATGATTGAAGATTAATATTTATAATACAAGAGTTCTAAAGCATAGATAATTTAAAGTCTAGTGCAAGATAAAATTATTCCTTTTAAAAAAAATTAAAATCAATATTTAAAAAGGATTAGCTAAATTTATCCTTGTAGTTTATTTCAACTAAATATCAAGAAAAGAAACATACATTATAGTCCCTATTTTTTTTATAGATTGTCAAATCACATCCTTAATCTAAATCATTCTTTGATATTTTAATTATTAATTTTCCCCTCCTTAAAAATCAAACTAAAAAAAATAAGTTAAAATTAAATTATGATAATTACCCTCTCTATCCCTCTCTTTACAAGTCCAAATACATGAAACTTTTAGGCTTGTAAGGAAAAATAACACACCAAAGTAATTTTTTTTTTAAGAGATGAAAAGGAATAAGGATTGGCTTATTTAAAATGATCAACTAGCAATCTTTAAAAAAATAAAGATCAACTTGAGATCTTTTGAGAAGATGATCATCTTGGGATCTTTGAAAAACGATTGACTGAGACTTAGGGATCTTTTGAAAAAATGATAATTTTGAAATCTTCAAAAAATGATCATCTTGGGGTCTTTTGAGAAATAATAACCTGGGATTTTTGAAAAATATATGATCATCTTGGGATCTTTGAAAAGTGATTAACTAGTGATCATCTAGTGATCTTTTGAATAAAGATTGACGTGGAATCTTTAAAAAATTATCTACTAGAAACCTATTTTTTTTTTTAGTAAACAATTGACTTGGGATCTTTTTATCACTCTTGGATACGCAATGACCAGTTAAAATTTTGTTATGAAAAAATAGTAGAGCATCTTGTTTTTTTGAAAAAGCGGTCTCGTTTAAGAAGTTATTATCTAGTATTATGATTACTAGAAATCATAACTGGTCAATAAAGATTTTATAATTCGGGACTAGTTACGCGTAAGGAAAGATGCTACCATCCCTTAAACGTCTTACTTTAGGCAGACTGCATTACTAGTTTTTATCTAAAATTGCTAAGAGTTTGTCCTTTTTTTTTATGTTATTCTTAATTATATTCCTGACTCTAGCATCATTGAACAGCGCCAACGAATATTTCTAAGTTTGATGTTGGTAAATATTACACAACCCCTAAAAAATACAATATTTCTGGCTCTAACACCGATAAATAAATTGGCAAATTTTTGAATTTTTAATAAAGAATAAACAATTTTTCTATGTTTTTTTCTTTTTGTTTACCCTTTTTATTATTTACTTTTTTTAGATAAAAAAAAACATTGCACAATATACTTGCATTTGATAATAACAATCCACATATTGATCATGTAGCAGGGAAAAAAAAAACAAATCACAAAAGGAAAAAAAATAAAACATAACGTAAGGAGCCCGTAAATAAATCTACGAAGACCCCCAAATATTTTCTAATATAAAAATGAGACTTAGTCAATCATATATCAAAACAAAAAAGAAAAATATATATATATAAATAAAGTATTTTTTTTCAAATACATCCTTAGTAAATATAGTTTGAGTCATATGAGCCAGAGGCCTACACCAGCTCATTTTGTTTTTACACTGGGCTGGATCTAGCCCAGCTGTACAAACTGGACTCGATCAAGTAACCCAACCCGATTACTAGTCCAAACCAGTAACTCAGCTGACTTTCATCTGCAAGCGTGCGTGAATTGTTCACGCGCGCTAGCTACAAGAGGAGGGTAATTAATTAGTTGCTTGTTGAACGAAAGTGAAAGGAGGGAACGAAAACAACTTACTTGGTTTGCAGGCGTTTTGGACGAAAATCTGCAGGTGCTTGTTGCTGGCGAAGCCTCTGTTTTTGGTTTCCTTTCTGCCTTCGGCCCCTTTTTTTATCTTTTGTTCTCTCAATTTCTGCTTCTCCAATCAATTCTCTCTTCTGTATCATTTCTTTGGTTTTCTCTCCTTTTTGCTCTGTCTTTTTTTTTTTCACTGGTTCTCCCCCTCTCCCCCATTTATAGAGCCAGACCTTGAGAGGGATCCTTATCCTTATCTTCACTTTGATCTTCATCTTGTATAGAGTGAATTGGCTCCGTGTTTGGGTAGAATGGAAACACCAACAGTCCTGTCATTGTTGGACTGTTGGTGGTGCTTATCCTTGCGTCAGGGGAGAGTTATGAGGGTGAGGGAGACCAAACCAAATGCTATGGATTCTGTGGGTAGACAATGCGGCCTTGAATTTGGCCTGTGTGCGGCGATTGATGTTTTCCTTTGCAGGGGGTCTCCTCTGTTTCCAGAGGAAGAAGACGATGAATGGAAATGAAAAACGGCGCCGTTTCTAGACGGGGCAGCCGTTTTTCAATTTAGTCCTCGAATTTTTAACATTTGTTTAAACGGTCCCCTGGGAGATATCGTAATTAGACCCTGCATTGCGGTGCCTTTTACACAAAGATCCTTGGACTTTAATTGCTTGCAATTTGAACCTAAAGCAGCCCTGACTTTTAATACTTCTTCAATTAAACTTCTTATTTCATTAATTAAACTAATTTCAAGTCTAATTAAGTCCCGAACTTATCAATGCTTCAATTAAACTTACAATATCATTAATGAAACCAAATCAAATTTAAATTGAGTCCTAGACTTGTCAATTTTTTTAATTTCTACCAAAATTAACTTTCAAAGTCATAATTCCACCTTAATTAAACCTCAACACTACCAATTTGCCTTGTCTTGACCCGAATTTTAATGAAATCAAATCAAATTTAAATTGAGTCCCTGGACTTGTCAATTTTTTTTAATTTCTACCAAAATTTACTTTCAAAGTCATAATTCCACCTTAATTAAACCTCAACACTTCCAATTTGCGTTGTCTTGACCTGAAATTCAATTTTTTTTCATTTCATTTTCTTTTATTTATGAAAAAAATAAAATCAAAATTTAAGTTATAACATTTTTGAAATATGATCAACTAGAGATCTTTTGAAATATGATTGTCCAGGGATCTTTTGAAATATGTTCTTTTTAGGATATTTGATAAACAATTTGAAACCTTAAACTATGGTAAAAGCATATGATCATACTTGGCTCGGAATTTATAAACTTCCTTGCGTCACTCAAACTCTTATATTCAATTGTAAATATAATTATGATAGTAGGCTCATTGTAACATCCATTTATCCGGGAGAAAGTAACGATCTCATGTTAACTGATAAACATAGTAACTCATTATATATATATATATATATATATATATATATATATATATATATATATATATATATATATATATATATTCATGGTATTTGTATTAAAGTCTATCGAAATTTCGATGGAGTCTCCGCTATACCGGGAGATCCCAAGTTATTGACATATGATCTGTTTACACTTTTAATATACCACATCTCCTAACTCAATTCAACCCAATCATCCTGGGTCTCAATCCCACAAACATCATCATTCATATCAACCATAATTTTTATGATATACATTGTACAACAATTGTCATTGTGGATGGATAAAGATATAAACATGCATACATGAAATATAGTTATACAAATTACAGAATTAAATTCATCTATTCAAGTTTAAACATCAATTATACAAATTGAGTTAAATAAAAGTAGTAATATTACCAAATACAAGGGTACACTCCCTAGAACCTAAATTACAAAAAGTGAACATAAGCTAGAATCTACTCCTGTCATGCATGCGATGATCCTGAAAACAAAATACATATTATTGAAGTATAAATATCACAATAATATAGCAACACAAATATCCAGCAATTTAAAAAGGCAAACATGCATTCATATTTTATTCATTTCTCCCTTTTGGTTTTCATTGGAGACTTTTTCTCCTTCAACTACTAAAAACCACTTCTTCTTCCATTATCAACCTCCATTCAAGATCCCATAAAACCACCCATAATTGTTTCCGCTTAACACATTACCGATACCAATTTCACTGTTATCATCATCACCCCGTAGGAGTCGATGTAAGGTGATTCCCTTACTTGGGATCCTAACATACACTAAATGTATGCTAGCCAATACATGATTGATCCCCTTATCCGGGATCCTAATATACACTAAATGTATGCTAGTCAATACATCTTGATCCCCTTATCCTAACATACACCAAATGTATGCTAGTCAATACATCTTGATCCCTTTACCCGGGATCCTAACATAAACTAAATGTATGTTAGCCAATACATAATTGATCCCCTTATCCGGGATCCTAACATACACTAAATGTATATTAGTCCAAACATGGCGATCCCCTTACTCGGGATCTTAACATACACTAACTGTATGCTAGTTCACGCCCCAAATCACACTTCTCATATATCTTTGTCAACAATAATTTCATCACTTGGCAATTCACACAAAAACCGTTCACCTAGAATACACATACATTCAGAATACTATCCAAAATATTGGCATAATTACACAAACTCTTCCTCCTTTCTTCTAATATCCAACGTTCGGTAATTCACATCTCACATCAATAACATATTAAATTATAGAATTTAAACTAGAAAGTATAGGAGCGGATCACCTACCTGCAATAGAAGCTCTATCCATGCTCCCATGTTGCTGCTTTTGCACCACGCCTGTGGTCCCTCCTGCAAATCACAGGTTTATTTCATAAATTTTCCTTACTTAAGGATATGTTTTATAATAACCATATCAACAACCAATAAGTCTTTCTTTCAGTCATTTCTTAATATTTTATGTTTTTTTCATTTCACCCATTACTATTGTCATTCTTTGTCCAACCACAGTTATCATTCCTTTCTTTATATTTGGACTGCTACTGTCCAACTGTTAATGTCTTGTTTTTGAATTGTTACTGTCTGACCTCTCCTTAGATTTTTAACTATATATGGAGTTATAGAACTCTGATTCAAGCGAGATTAGTCTCGTTGGAAAGCTAAGACATGAGGCTACAAGTTTTATGATTAAAAAGAACCTAGTTCTGCCTCTAAGATAGTTAAAATTGCTCATCAACAAACACTTGGACTGTTACTGTCTATCTATTACTGTCTCATTTTTGAACTGTTACTGTCTTACCTCTCCTCGGATTTTTAACTATATCTGGAGTTATTGAACTCTGATTTAAGCAAGATTAGTCTCGTTGGAAAGCTAATACATGAGGTTATAAGTTCTATGATTAAGAAAAACCCAGTTCTGCCTTTAAGATAGTCAAAATTGCTCATCAACAAACACTTGAACTGTTACTGTCTTGTTTTTGAACTGTTATTGTCTGACCTCTCCTCAGATTTTTAACTATATATGGAGTTATAGAACTCCGATTCAAGCGAGATTAGTCTCGTTGGAAATCTAAGACATGAGGCTACAAGTTCTATAATTAAAAAGAACCCAGTTCTGCCTCTAAGATAGTCAAAATTGCTCATCAACAAACACTTGGACTCTTATTATCCAACTGTTACTGTCTCGTTTTTGAACTGTTACTGTTTGACCTCTCCTCAGATTTTTAACTATATATGGAGTTATAGAACTCTGATTCAAGCAAGATTAGTCTCATTGGAAAGCGAAGACGTGAGGCTACAAGTTCTATGATTAAAAAGAACACAGTTCTGCCTCTAACATAGTCAAAATTGCTCATCAACAAACATTTGGATTGTTACTGTCTTATTTTTTTATTGTTACTGTCTAACCTCTCCTCAGATTTTTAACTATATATGGAGTTATATAACTCCGATTCAAGTGAGATTAGTCTCGTTGGAAAGCTAAGACATGAGGCTACAAATTATATGATTAAGAATAACCCAGTTCTACCTCTAAGATAGTCAAAATTGCTCATTAACAAATACTTGGACTGTTACTGTCCAACTGTTACTGTCTCGTTTTTGAACTGTTACTGTCTGACCTCTTCTCAGATTTTTAACTATATATGGAGTTATAGAACTCCGATTCAAGCGAGATTAGTCTCGTTGGAAAGCTAAGACATGAGGCTACAAGTTCTATAATTAAAAAGAACCCAGTTCTGCCTCTAAAATAGTCAAAATTGTTCATCAACAAACACTTGGACTGTTACTGTCCAACTGTTACTGTCACGTTTTTGAATTGTTACTATCTGACCTCTCCTTAGATTTTTAACCATATCTGGAGTTATATAACTCCGATTCAAGCGAGATTAGTCTCGTTAGAAAGTTAAGACATGAGGCTACAAGTTCTATGAATTAAGGAGAACCCAGTTCTAATTCCCTCATCCTCCTATCTGAAATCTTACTGAAAGTCAGGAGACAAGTCTGCCCAGATTCGTCAGCCCCCTTCCCTTCACACATAACTTTCACAAACTACATTTTCTGGGTAAATTATCATGGTTTCACATCCCTAATCACATACCACACATAATTTAATTTAATTTTAACAATAAATACTTTTCCCCCAATTCAAGTCTAAGAACCTTAATCTATAATTCACATTAAGGCATCAATTCATTATCGAATTTACAATGACTTATAAAATCATGTTTAGAACACCTTGTCCGGTATGAATTTAGGTTTTGATCTTCAACTAGTTGAAAAATTTTCAACTCCCTCCTTTCTTATCTAATGATAGCTAGCCCTCCATCTTCTCTTCTTGTTCAATTTTCTTGTTAATCCCTTGCCAACAAGTATTTATTCCATCTATAAACCCTTAATCTTGGATGGTTTTCTTGAAATTTTGGTGTTTCTCTCTTGAATTTGCAAGAATGAATACAAAAACTCCCTCTTTTCTTTTCTTATGATTTCTGCAGATTTTGGTGAGAATAGGAGTATTTATGCCCTATAATTTTTTTTTATTTGCATTTAGGCCCATACATCTTTTTTCTTCTTCTTATAATTAAGTTATATCTCTTTTCATTTCTTATAATTTCACCCCACAACTTTTAGTTTAGTTTATTTTCTTTAATTTAATCCAACCCTCAACATTTTCGAGTTGATTTACAATGTCTCGAAATATTTCATCCAGAAACTTATATCCAAAAATTTCTGAATTTCCATTTTTATTTAACCATATGCATGAATTTCTTCACTTTTATTTCTCATGTAGTTAGTTTGCAATCTAGGTAACCTTTATTTTTCTGTGGGGTTTACACTCATTTTCCATTTAAACTCTGTTTTGAAGAAGTAATGTGGTTATAAACCTTCTAGATATTTTCTTTGTCTTGACTTTGTTGTTTCTTGATAATTTTATATTAAAACTTCATTTGCCCCTTGGATCACCCTTTAAGACTCATATCCACCCTTTTGTTTTCTATTATCTTCTTTCATCATGACTCCTTTTGGTATTTTTTTTAGCAATCTCATCCCTTTGAGATGATCCAAATGCACTTCGAACTCAAATAAACTCACTTTTTATTTTTTTTCTTTGATGTTTATGTTTATCAGGTTTATTCAATTAATATCAGTATTAGTTATGTGGTGGATCAAAAACAAGATTATTTTTAAAGAGATATGACAAAGAATCAACGAAAAATATTAAGAGACACAAAGAATAAAAAAAATCTTTTTGAAAACCATATGGCTAAAATTTTAACTTTTTTATAACATTAAATTCAAGCATAATATTTCTTTACAACATCTGAATTTACAGACTTCGGCAACTCCCTTCCTTTAATGTCTAACAAAATAAAAGCTCCCCCTAACAATTTTCTTTTTACTATATAAGTGTTAGCCGTATGGTTATAATAATGATTTAATTATATGTTTTGATGATAACATAAATATTGGATATAATAAAACATAGTTTTCATATAGTTTTGATATATGCATATCACATTATTAATATCATAATGTATTTTATGCTTAAATGATTTAAATACTAATATGTTAATATTCCATATATATATGGTTTCCTTAGTTTTTTTTTCCTTTTTTTATTTTTTTTTATCCTCCAGGATTTTGTTATTTTTTAATTCACTTTCTATGTATTTTTTAGTTGCTTTGAAAATAACACGAGTTACCTTGATTTTTTTTTTTATCTTTGTTAAATTTTGCTTTTATGAAGGAATTTTTTTAATTGAATTAAATTAATTGATTTCATTCTCCAACTTTAAATTTTTTAGGTGTTGAACTCCTGGGTCAAGAATTTAATGGATTGTGTGTTTGAGAGTTTAATTTAGATTTACAAGGTTCATTCGGGCTTGCTTAATTTTTTCTTTTTTTAAGCTCTATTTTTTTCTAGATTTCATCCTCTAATATATTTTTTTTATTCTCTTTCTATGGGATTTGTCTTTTTTTTTAAATAACAAGGGTTGCCTCGGGTTTTTTTTTCCAGTCTTTGTTAAATTTAGCTTCTTTAAAAGGAATTTTGTTTTTAAATTAAATTAAATATATTGATTTCATCATTTGCATTTAATTTGGCATGTGTTTCACTATTTAGTTTAGCCTAGGTCTATAATTTAACAAGTTATGGGTTTGAGAGATTAATTCGGGTTTATAAAGTCCACCCCGGCTTGCTTGGTTTTTTCCTTTTTTGTTAAGTTTATTTTTTTTTCAATTTCATCCACAAATATTTTGTTATTTTTATTTGTTTTCTATAGGAGTTTTCTATGGTTTTGAAAGCAATAAGGGTTTACTTTATTGTTTTTCTACCTTTGTTGAATCTAGCTTTTTTAAAAGGAATTTTAATTTTTGATTAAATTAAATTAGTTATATGAAAGTAAGCATGAGATGGTCGATTCATGGTATTTTGTTTTTGTTTGCTTTCTAGGTCACTGCTCTGACAGCACATGTGACTTCTTTTAGTTACTAAAAGTTATTTGATTTTCTTATTCTTCTAAAACGTTGATATCATATGGACATCTTTTTTACATTCATAAAAAATTAACCTGACCCGCGGCGTAGCGTAGGCCATTTATCTAATGCAATCTAAAATAGCAATTGAAAAACTCTCGATATTGATTTATTAATTTTTTAGTAGCCTGGTCTTCTATACTTTAGATTGTTACCTACAAAACTAAATGGCTTTGATGTTTTACTGTAGCCCAATCCATATTAAAATGCGTCTTGGGCTATTGTAAAATTACATTTATGTCTTTTGGTAAAAAAACATTAAGCCTCTTGGGTGGGGGTGCTGATGTCTTTTCTTCATTTTTTGCACAATAAAAATATATTTTTGCCCCTAAAGTCAACAAAATATAAACTTGTTGACCAAGAACTTTCTTGACTTTGCATAAGCGTCTTAATAGTAAAAATATGTATTTGCCCTAGAGTCAAAAAATTATTGTGTTGCTGGATAAAAGTGTTTTGAGGTTTTTGAATTTTAATGTACAATGCAATTACATCTTTAACCTTGAAAGAGACAAAACAGGGGTATTTTTGTACTTTCATATGAATATTTTGTGTAATTGCTGAGGTCGTGAGAGTATTTTGGTATTTTCATATTTTTTTTCTAATCTTTTAATGCTTAAAGTTCGGCATGCCCTAACATGTGTGTGATGCCACCCGGTGAATGTAACTGGCCTTTTGTTGTCTCCCTAGATGCGCTACCTTGTCCGTTTTCATATAGAGTGATGTATAACAGATCACAGTGGTCGAATTATTGCCGATGGTCATTTGATTTTTTCTCCTTTTCTCTCTCTTGATAGGTTATGTACACCATTGTCTTCTTTGTTTCTTACTTTTCAATTTCAGTCCTCATTCTATTAATTTCTTATTTCATTCCATTTCTATTTATACGAGTTTTTATTTTTCTCAATTTAGTCCTTCAATTACAATTTCTCATATGTTTGGTTTTTCATTTCAGTCCTTTTTTTTTAATATTTCTAATTTTATCCTTGGCACTTTTGTTGAAGTTTTTTTTTCAATTTCATCCTCCAATGAAATTTTATGTTATTGTTATTATTTTTTTAATTTAACACTCATTTTTTTTCATTCTATTAAAGATATTTTTTGCTTCAATTAAACCCTCAAATTGAATTTTTTTATCCCTCTAATTAATGTTTTTTTCCCACCCTTATTTTTTTCTATCCTTTTATGTAATTAAAATTTTTTTCTTACTTTCATCTTTCAACGTTTGATTTGTTAGGAATTCAGCTTTGTACAGTCTTATTGTTCCGTATTAGTTTTTTAATATTGGTTTTGTGATTATCTTTAAGTTTTTTTCATTTGTTTATCCCGGTCTCATGATCTTGTTCATGATTTTTGCATATTTTTTTGAAATTTGTTTTTTAGTTGTTCTATTTCTATTTTGTATTATTCTAATTCATCTATATTTTTTTATACAAATGAAGTTTATTTTTTAAAATAAAAAAATATTCATTTTAGAATTATTTTGCTGATGTGTTCAGCCTAGCATAATAATTTTTATGGCGTGAGTTTATTTAGTTAGTTTTATTTGTGTTTATCTTTTAAGTCATGGAATTTTTAAGGTGTAGATTTATCTTTTATTTATTTAAATGAATAAGTTTCGTAAATACAATTAGATGCATGTCTCATTTTATGTTACGGAATATCTTGATTTTTTTTCATAAATTTTTCAATTTACATTTTAATTTTTTTATGTAAAAAAACACATGAAAATAATCTCCATAACTAGTAATATTTTTAAAAATAAATTTATAACCCGTGATAAAATATAAATGGGTAGTACTAATTCTAGATGGAATAAGTTGGGCTTTTCAAATTCAGCTCCAATTGCTTTAAACCCAGGCCCTCTAACCTCTTTTCAAATTCTGTTTTAATGGAACTCCACGTGCTAATAAATACAATGGTTTTAGATCGTAGTAAGAAACCAGAACCTGACCTGTCCTTTCAAA
>Ga0325411_1004898_pt1 | contig 14942 bp, 13 predicted proteins | sample PopdelMetagenome_13_FD_206181 | JGI IMG/M metagenome (GOLD analysis project Ga0325411, IMG submission 206181) | Populus deltoides microbial communities from Bellville, Georgia, United States - Xylem-PdIQD-R4 | ecosystem: Host-associated > Plants > Phyllosphere > Stem > Wood/Secondary xylem... | reverse complement strand
GAAATAGCATAAAGGTGTGTTTTGTCAAACACACTTTTGGTCCAAAGAAAATTAGGTCGAATGGGCCTGAAGCCCAGGCCCAGCCCGGTCTCAACAGTTTCCATTTTTATATATATTGTTTATGGGCTGGATCTAGCCCAACCGTATAGGCTGGGCTTGATCCAGTCGGCTAGCTTGGTCATTGGCCTGACCTAATGACCAAGCCGACCATTATCAGCAGGCGTGTGTGAATTGTTCACGAACATTTGCTACAAGAACAAGGTAATTAAAAAGAATATCAGGGGAAATGAAAGGCTTACCTAGTGTAGTTGAATGCGAGGCTGAGGGTGATACTTTTTTTGGTTGATCGGGTGGCGCTGGAGACTAGTGCGAAGGAACAAGACTCCTCTGGCTAATCTTCTATCTCTCTTGATTTCCTCTCTCCTTTTTCTCTTTTCTTTCTCTTTGGTATTTGTTCTTTGGTTTTTTTTTTTTGTTAGTTCAACACTCTACTGTGGGGGAAGGTTAGTGTTCTGTTGTTGGAGTTTTGAAAGAAAACTATATTTGGTTAGAAAAGACAAGTGTGTTGCGTTATAATCCTCCTTATTTCTTAAAAAGAAAACATTTATTTAAGAGATCTTTTGAGCAAGATCGCTCTCTTAGAAAGGATAACAACTATAGGGAAAGTTAGAAAAGGTCGATCAGGAAATGTATGAGATATCCTAAAATACATACTACTCTATTAAATATTACCCTCACTAAAGTCTTCACAACCATTTAGGGTAAAGACTTTGTTCAATATGCTCAACTCATGAGATCACCACCTAGTAGTCTAACATCCATGAAGTATTATACATTCACATGAAAAAAAAAAAGAATAGTGTTATGTTTTGAACAAAGAAATCAAAAGATTGACAATTAAAGGCTATCTTTGGTAGTTCTTGAAGCGGGACTTCTATCCTACAAAAACAAGGAAGAGCTCGGCCAATCTATACAATCGGTATCTTAAATCAATGTGATCTTGGGTGACATATTGTTAGGGGGTGATTCCAATACAAGGAAAAGAAAGTATGAAAAACAAGTCTTTACATGTGCTTATTTTTAGAACTAATAACACATGAGCCTATCATCTTCAACCTAGAAGATGGAGAGGGAAAAACTTTTCTATATAAGGATGCCTTGATCATCTTTGCAATTCTTTTCAACCATCGAATACATCGAGTATAGGTGGATGATGAAAGTGCAGTCAACATCCTTTCCTGTGAAATGGTGAAACAGATAGGGATATCCCATCAAGACTAACCCCAGTAAAGACTCTCTTCATTAGGATAGAAGGCTCAGGCTTATTGCTAAAGGGTGCCCTAGAGATCCTAGTCAGTATTGGCACACCCTCTAAGTGTGTCTTCCTCCAACAAACTTTCATGGTTATTGCTATATACTTGGCCTACAACACAATTCTAGGTGGACCTCTTTTACATTAGATCAATGATGTCATCAGCACCAAGTATTTAACACTAAAATTATCAACTCAGAAAAGAGTGAACACGGTGCAAGGGAATCAAGTAACCTTAAGGTAATGTGTCTCTACTTGTCTGAAGGGAAAAAAACCCTAGTATTAGACCAGCAAAGGTCTTTAAAACAAAAGTTAGAGGTTAAAACCAAAGCTACTGAGGAATTAAGGGATGTCCCTCTAGAAAAAAATGAATAAGCAGTCATGAAAGTGGGTTTCACTCTGACACTAACAAAATAACAGTCACTAAAGATGCTCCTCCATATCCAAAGATATAATTTTACAACGAGCACCTCTAACATACCAGGAATCAATCCTAAAACTATCCCTTATTAGTTGAAGTTAGACCTAATTGTTCATTCGATTCTCTAGAAGAAGAGAAATTTAAGGGGTGGAAAACAGAAAGCAATAACACATGAGATGGATAAACTCTTGGCTGCTAGCTTTATCAAGGAAGTGATATACCCTACCTGGCTTGCAACTGTAGTAATGGTCAAGAAAAGAAATGACAAATGACAGATGTGTGTGGATTTCATAGATTTGAACAAAGCTTGTCTAAAAGATAGTTATCCTCTCCCTAAGATTGACCATTTGGTTGACTCCACCGCAAGTTTTGAGTATTTAAGCTCCTTGAATGTCAATTATGAATATCACTAAATCCACACACACCCACATGAGGAAAAAACAACCTTCATAACTAAAAAAGGAATATTTTGTTACAGAGCTATTTCATTTGAGCTTAAGAATGTTGAAGCCACTTATCAATAGATGGTAAATAAAATACTGAAGAACCTACTTGGGAGGATTACAGAGGGATATGTTAGTGACATGTTGGTTAAGAGAATGACCTTTGAGAAACATCTCTTAGACCTAAAATAAGTCTTTTATGTTCAAAGTCGCTATCAAATGAAACTTAATCCTTCTAAGTGTGTCTTTGTCATTAAATGAGAAAAGTTTTTGAGTTTTCTAGTAAATAGTAAGGGAATCAAGCCTAACCTAGAAAAGATTCATGTCATATTTGGCATGGCTCCTCCTCAGTCAATAAAGGAGGTTCAATGTCTCACAAGGAGATTGGTTGATCCCAATTAATTTATAACTCATCTAGAAAAATGTAATTCTTCAAGACTAAGGAACATAGCCAACTTTGAGTGGACTTCAGATTATCAGAAAGCCTTTGAGGAGATAAAAATTCATCTTTTATCTCCCAATATATTGTCTCAACCAAAGAAGAATGAAAATGTTACAGAATAACTCAGAAGATATCTAGTGGTGAAACTCTATCTCTTCTCACCTATGGGATGAAAGCCATGATCCCAACCGAGATTGATGTTCAAGTCACATGGTAGTTTATTATACATCAAAGGCAATGAACAAGGCTTTAGAACTAGTCTAAATTTTTTAAAATAATCTAGTCTAACTACAACAATTAGAAATGAAGCCCATCAATATAGAACTACTCAGTAGCATAATGCTAATGTCAAGAATAGAAAATTCAAGATTGGAGATTTGGTCCTTAAAAAATTAGAGGCTATAGGCAATAGAGAAAGTAGGGGTAAGCTAGCTCCAAAATAATATGGTCATTTTAAAGTCATAAGAGTAGTAAAGACGAACACCTATCATCTACAAGATATGAAAGGAAATAATGTCTCTCACGTATGATATTCTCATCATTTAAGATTGTATTATAGTAAATAAAAATGTAAATTTGTCTTATTCAAAATAACTTTGTTTTCATATTTTCCTGGTAATGCCTATAAGCCTCTCGAACAATCTCCAAGTAATGGATATGTAATCTTCTTAAAGCAACACCCTCACAATCTCCAAGGAATAGGTACGTGTTCTCTCTAAAGAAACATGTCCACACTCTCTAAAGAATGAGTGTGAAACCTTTTTAATATGATAACACCATTTTCCAATGCAATTCTAACATGTCATGTTTTGCTAACAACGCCCCAAGATATTTATCCTCTTATGGATGAAAATTTTCAATATTTTTAATTATATATTATCTCATTCATGTTACAAACCTCATTTAAAACGTGTGTTTGAAAACGCAGTGCAAATCACGTTCCTTTAAATTTTGAATGTTTTTTGCTTAAAATGAAAAAAAATTATATTTTCAAATCATTTTGATATGCTAATGTCAAAAATAATATTTTAATTTATTTTAAACAAAAAATACTTTAAATCATCACTATAATCACAATTCCAAACACACCCAAAACAGTCAAGTCCGCTAACAAAACCCCAAGTCAAGCCGTCCTATAGTCACAAGGTTGCCATTTAATTCTTGCAAATCAGTTGGCACTCAGGCGGGTAATATCAAGTTAGAGTTATTTTCGTGGAGCATTATAAAGGCAAAACAAGCACCCACTTGATCACGATACAGTTAACCTAAAATTCTAAATTTTGACTCCATAATTAGCCACAGCTGCCAAAGTGGGCTGGTTCACATAATCCTTGGAGTATCACATCATCTATATGGAGTACAAGTACAAACACTAGTAAGAGTGTTTGGAATTATTATTCAAAATGATTTTTCATATTTTTTTTTATATTAACACATTAAAACCATAAAAAAAACAACTAAAATAGTATCAATTTAATATTTATTCAAACCAAAAACACTTAAAAAACATTTAAAAACAGAAACAGAAGCTATGTCTAACACCCTCCAAAGTGTACGCAGTTGGCTGCATTAACAAATCAACCCTAAGACTGTCTAGATTGATGGGTAGGAAGGTGGATGGTAAAATGGAAGAATGAAAAGAAGGTGAAAGAGTTATTGTAAACTAATTGTTTTTTGTTTAGCTATCTAGAAAGAGAAAAGACGAGAATTATCCATTCAAATTAAAAGCATTGAAAATCACAAGAGCGCAGAAGAAAGACAGTCAAACCGCCCAAACCAGGAGGATTATAAGATTACAAATGAGAAAGGATCCTTCCTTTAGCTCTCCATCCTTCTTGCAGAAGTGAACATCCAATCTCTTTCCCCTCGCCCCTCCTTCCCCCAATCTCTCCTGACAAACACACCCTAAGGATAAAAAGAGAAGGAGATTCCACTTCTCACATCAAGAAAATTTGTACAGCAATAAATACCATTATATTGTATATTGTACACTAAATTTTGCCTATTACCATAACCCCTGTAGTCCGTCCATGGGCGGGCTAACTTCCAGCCCCCTTTGCCCAGGTGCTAAACCTCTGGGCATTCTAGTCTTCTTGGTGTATTGGGACTATTATCAGTTGAGCATTGGTCAAGCATCATAAATATCCTGAGCTTGCGTTCAACTTATAATAGATTAATATAGTTACAAATCAACCTTCGCATAACAGAACTATTCCTTCTGGAAAAACGAAAGAACAAGATCTGTATGTACAGAGAAGAGCTGTGTATCCACGAAATGCTGCTTGACACAATGGAGGAAAAAAAGAAACATTAGTATGGCACCTCTTCTATCCTTAGTTTTACCCAATCAACAGCAAAATACAACTTTGACACTCATAACTAACGAAAAATTAACCCCAGTGGCAAAGTTAATTTCCAGAAAAACCATCAAGCATGACAATGAAAGTATTATATCTCTTGGCACCCAAGCCCAATATCCCACAAAAAAAAATTGATGTTCAAGAAACAAACCTTCATAAATGGTCGATCACGACTAAGGAATGAATCTATGAAACTCTCCTTTAAGAGCAATGATACCTATATATGGAATGAAGGACAAGCTTACAGCATTAGAAGTAGCCGAAGGTCATATCAAAAGACAACATAAGCAAGTCCTATCAAAACAAGGTGACCTGAACAGAGTCAACCTAAACATTTTTACTTAAAGCAGTGTGAGTTCATACTTGCACTTGAGAGCCCAAGACACCAATAATATGACATTTAAAATATCATGCAAAGCAAAACGTCCTACAATCCATTCAAGGGAGAAAAGAAGAATAAAAATTTAAGGTTACTTCAGCACTCTTCCTGCAGGATGATAGAATCTTCAGATGATATTCTTTCTATGGGCCCTTAAACAGGTTAGGGATCTATATAAACATTCAGGTTCAGTTAAATCTCGGTCGTACGATTTATTTCCATATTTTACTAAGCTTTAAATAAAAGTAAACCAGTACAATTTGGCGCACTCAAAAATATACATCTATCTGTTCATCCACTTTTGCACAATTTATATTATATCTGATGAGGTTAATCTTTTATTGCAACCATTTACCCAGATATCAAGGCTCAAGCAGAGAAATTTGTCAAACCATCCTTTTCATCTGACTTTTAGAGTTCTCTCATTTTTATTTCAAAATCACCTAGTTAAAGCATTTTCTTCTGAATACTAGGTTTTACCATGCAAGAGGACAGAACCCTAAATGTTTGGCATCAAACAACCAAAATGTGCAGTCACAAAATAGCAATAGTCATAACAGTAAACAAACACAAACCTTGTCATTATTGGATTGTACATTTGTTATTGTATGAGAACGCAGGTTAGAGCAAAGCGAATCCAAGTAAGATCTTAAAACCCTTAGAAAACCCTTGGCAGCCTCAACCTGTAGAAAATAGAAATACACAAACAAAATTAGCAAAATGAGTTTCATGAAATTTCCCCAACTTCTATAATGAGGCAAGAAATCTTTCAAAGTGATGATCCAGGAATATCAGAGTTTATTAATTAATCCTTTCAAATACACCATCTTTGTCAAGATTAGAATGGAGAAAGGCAGTAAAATATCTGATCCACACACCAAATGGTTGAATTTATTCTGTGATCAGAAAAATCAGTTAGCACAGGGTATGGAGGTCAATGAAATGCTGGTGAAAATCTTGTATAATATATATCACAAAGACTACTGGCCTGCCTCTTGGTACAGGGACACGATGAAATCTCTAAAGACAGTCATCCATCAGAGTTTTTTTTTTTAATTATCACAATCAGTGCTGCCACATTCACCACCAAATGCAATCTCAACAATTAAGTTTCACTAATATGATCAGAAAATTAACTGGTGATGGCAAAGCTCTATAGAGCCATAGTCATCATCTTTGCAAAGGAAAGTAAAAAATTCATGTGATGGCTATATGTGATCTCACTATGCTAAAAGACTCTTTGTCAAGATTTCAAATACAATGACAAGCAATATATGCAACTATAGTTTTACTTGTCTCCAGCAAATTCTTTTGATCAAAGAAAAAACAAAACTAGTAGCGCTTCCATTTTAAGGTCATGGGGAAAGGTGATGGTCAAGGAGAAGCACACCTGCACATCTGTACACTCATACACTGGCCTCTTTCTGGCCAAATAGCTTTCTCCAACAAGCTTAGAATGATAAGGACTTAGGGATGATAACAGCTCCCTGTGTTTTGGCAGTTGTGGTATCGCTGGTGACTTCACCTATTACATCAAGCAATAGGACATATACTGGATCATTTGTCTCAGCTTGTAAACTATTTGGGGCATAAAATTATCAGTTCCCAGAATTAAGACAATTCAAATGGCTGAAAATGAATAGCAAACCTGGTTCTTGTTAGCATCAACCAAAATGACGTTGCTTAATTTTGATTGTACTTCACTGGTTTTGTTCTTAACACCAACCTACAAGTGTTAATGTGAAGTGGCCAAACCTAACAAGTCAGTACCAATATTAGAAAGAAAAGTAAGATCATAAAAGTGAGATTATATAAAATTCAATTATCTGATATGACATTATACATAAATAATCAAGAGTATACAGAATTTGTAACCACAAGAATTTGATCAAATTATTTGATTTTAAGCTGTTCACTTGAATGAGACATTGGGACAACACAAGTACGCACATATGAAATGCAGAATCCACATAACACAGGCAGTTCATTCCAAGGAAATAGAAATCTAGCACTTGAGGATAATGAGGCTGGAATCTGTATACTCACAATGTATGGAACAGGAGCATCCAAAAACTCCAGCATGTCATCTGGTAAAATCTGAAAATTTGAGCAGATAATTACTAATCCAAGATACAGTTAATAAGACAAATATTATCTCCTCAATAAAACAGACACAGACAAGACAACAGGAAATCTTACTGGCATTAACAAGCTTTGCCACCGATAGGGACGAATGAGAGGGACAATTGACAAAACTGAAGCAGACAAGATTCCCTGTGTAACAAAGTATTTGACATCAATACAACTCAAAATGTATTTGATGGCATATAACAAGAGGAATTATTTCAAGTTCTTTATAATTTCATGGATTCTGTATTTATAATTATTTAGGAAGTTTTCTAGTTATGATATTTGTAATATTAGATTTTATTATTATTATTATTATTATTATTATTATTATTAGAACTTTTATGTTAGTAGGATTTTATTTCCTATTTTAGTTGGGAATGCATAGGTATCCATTGCATTAAGGAGAATTTTATTTTCACTTTCAGAGGTGGGAATCTTGTTTCTTGATTTTTGTGGATTCAAGAACTAGTTTCTTGGGTTGCGTTTGATTAGTGTCATAAGATAGAAGGGACAAAAACATGTTTGGTTGGAAGGATAAAGAAAAGACATAAAATATATATGTATCTAAGACAGTTTTGGAGTGAATTTCTGTCCTTTCAAAGGGAAGACAGGACCTGTCCCCACTATCTCCGTCTCTTCTGCCTCGATACAGTAACCAAACGCTACCTTGAGGATTCAAGAAATATGTTGTGGAATCAAGGGTTGCCTAACAGACTATGGCAAATCAAGACCATCAGTAACTCATCCATGCATCTGACCAGGCTAGTCCTCAGCCTGTGTTCAGACCTTAGTTTTCTTCTCAGTATTTTATCGTTAGCTGACCTTCTACTTCAACTTCTACCCTTGTCCTACATCAGTACTATACCATCCACAAAAATTTAATTGCTTAAGAAACTAATCAGTTCATTGTCTGAAGGATATGGAAGGAACCTAACTTGAACATTTGTGCAACAAATGAGGAGCTTTCAGATTCAGCTAAGCTGTTCTTCAGCATCCAATAATTTTCCATGCTTAGGCATTTAACTATGAAAAACCCAGAATCCAATACAGATGAGAGTAGTTCTAGGCACTATTTGCTCCAGGGAGCGCAGCTAGCAAGTAAACAGAGCCAAGCTCTTCAAGCTGGTGCCAGATCAGTTAAAAAAAAAAAATACACCCCTCAACCTTTAGAAGGAAAATGAAAATCCAACAAGATTGCAAAAGATTGTCAACCTGACATGAAGGGTACATACATACCAAATTAGAACACACAACCACAATCTGCTTCTCTAGCAGGGCTCCCGCAAACATTGTCAAGATCTGCGTGCATGGAGATTAGAACTCATATTTTGGTTTTATATAGATATCTAAGACGGTAATACAATAACTATATACATTCTAATCACTACATAACAACATAATCAATGTTAAACTAGCCAAGCCAATAGGCAACCTAAAAAAGAACAGTTATAAGAAATAACAATTCCAAAACTCCAGAAAAGGCATACATGCTCAAGTCGCAAGGATCCGCATATGCATGAAATGGCCCAAGTTGATAATGCAGTGGCTTCCTCCTCTGCAGAGAGTGCACTGCGTGCCTGATTAAGACAAACAGCAATAACATGAACTAGCCTAAAAATAAGTACAGCTGATAATTTAAGTTAGGAAAGTCATCCTACAAAGCCATCATTCTATCACTGTATCTACCTCTGCAAACTCCAGACTTGTGCTGCATGATCTCAAATCAATAGTTGAGCCATTAACATGTAAAACAGCTTCATCAGGTCTACGATATTCTAAGGGATGAAGATGCTCCAAAGGCTGAAATCTAAGAGTGGAACCCCTAGCAGGGCAATGCAGCCGGTAATATTCACACAGTAACTGCAATGATCCATGATTGTTTGCCTGCAAAATAGAGGACACTTGACACCTTTCAGTAGTTGTCAGTACACCAGTATATTGAACTTAAAACATGTACAGAGCTACATCTAATACAAAACAGACGCGGACCTTAGCCCATTCCAGAATATCAATGTGATCACTGGAATCTTCTTGCCCGGAAAAAGATGCCTCTTCGGTCTCCATATCATCAACATCACTCCTAAAGTTTCTATCCTCACTGGGAGAACCCTGGAAGCTGCATAAAAAGGCATTTTTTACTGATTTGGTAATAATGTCATCTTCACCCATACAATGATAGTTACCTATATAAATGCTGAGCAAGTATAAAAGCTAATTTGATGAAGCATGGATCATATTATGCAAATGAATAACCTCATGACATGTAGCTAAGAGAATTATTTATTGGAGACACCAAAGAACACCATGATATATGTACCTGGAGGAAGATTCAGAGCTTTCATACTGACAATGGCGGAGGAGTGGCCGAATAGCATTTGGTAATCGTCTTTCTTGTGCTTGCTTGTTCGATGGAAAATCATCAACATCACAATCTTCTAAGTTTACTCTACCAGGTTCACCTTTGGCTGAAACCATCTCGTTTTCAGAATAAATAGGAACAGCATCATCATTGACACCTTTCTTCAAAGAATGAATATGCTCCTCAAGAATTTGAGGCTCCACGTGACTCTTTTCATCAGCAAAACCTCCAGGTGTAGAATCCCTTAAGCTGGATTGGGATATTTCTGTCATTCCATCTGGTATGTCCTCTGCAGCTCTATAATTCATTGATACACCATCTAAATTGTCACCTAAATCTTCTTCCTTGCAATAACCCTCTGAGGATTCCAAGTCTAAAAAGCCTATATTTTTTGTTAATCGCTCCAACCTTTCTTCTGTGAAGATGCTACAAAAACAGTGATGAAAAATGAGATTTGTGCATTAAGCATCAGAAGCTAATCAAGTTTGATGTCTTACATTTGTAGAACAACTGCCAAAATATGCAGTCTAATGGCCTGCCTTTGCTAAACACTATAATCTCTCAGTTAATTAACTATACATTGATAACTAGGTAACAGGATTATATTAATCATATATAACTGTAAACCCACCTGCTCAATAAACCAAAATGTAATTCAAAAAATGGAAGCCTTGAGAGAATGCAGTAACATCTGTACGTGGTGAGCATGTAACGGCTCAAAGATGAGCGGGAAGACTGTTTATCTGAAACCATGGAAAGCAATCCAGAGGGTTTTTGCACAATTTCTTCAACTAACACACAACACCCATACAATGTTGAATCATCAGCAACCTAGGGGGAAAAAATAAAAAGTTCAAAGATAAAAATCAAACTTCAATTACCACCAGAACAAAAGAATTAAATAAGATGAAGAAGATTGGAGGTAACAGAAAGCATAGAAAGTTGTTGACCATGTAAAACATAAAATTACCTCCAGGGCATGGACTATCATAGTGTTAAAATTCACACAGGGCATCTCACATAGGAAATCATCTCAATCAAAGGATAAGTATATCAAAGAAGAGAAAAGAGTGGCATGATATTTTGAAGGTTACCTGTAATCGAAATACAAATGACAGGTCACTTTGTTTAAGGTGCTCCTGCAAAATAACCACCAGAATAATTGAGATGCATCTATGAAGCATTTAAACTCACAGAGAGAGTGTGTGGAACATATGCTTCTGTAACAGAAAAATTAATCTAAAGTTACATGCAGGCTTGAAGATTTTTTTGAATAATGAGGCTTCAAGATGGCTAATACCAAACAACAAGATTAGCTGTCATGATCCAGAGAACCTCCAATAGTTTATTATTTTTTATCAAGCTGGTTCTAATGATGGAACAATATTATTCTAGGCCTGTACTTAGATGTTATTGAAATTAGCATGAGTAATACCACTTTGAGAATAATAAAGTGTTCAAGCATGCCAACAGGAGAATAAAGTATTCGCTTTCTACTTATCCACAGGCAAAACCCATTAAGACTAGATGTGTTAAAAATCAAAGCTTAAAAATGGTTTAACAATTAAGAAGATTTTAATTTTAAAGGAATCATACAAGCTATAAATTATCAGCTGATAAATGATTGCTGCATAGGTACCGTACCTGCCCAAGAAGAATTTCATTCAACTCGCTCATGGAAGGAGTTCTCTCAACTGCATGAACCTAGAATTGCACCTACAAAAGTTAGAAAATGTCCACTGAAGGGCATATAGAGTTTATTAAAGGGTAAAAAAAGGAAGAGAAACAAAAATACCATGGAAAAATCACCCAAACAACGGCTCTACAAATGTATGCATGATATAACGTTTTTACCAAGTTCCAAAACTCAACTCAGCTAAGACTAAACCCGGAAATAACAGAATTGGCGTTCAACAATTACTGAAGTCATATTAGTTGTTTTTTTTCTAGTATGAATAACAGTGAATCACCCAGGTTCACATCCATAAACAGTGGCCCAGTGAAAACATGCATTCACTATGGTTTGGTTCTCTTAAACAAGCAAATAACTATGAGGGCTAGGCTCATCCTTCAACAAGAGCAAGGTCAAAGCCATGGTCTCCTCCCACATATTGGGAGCTTATAATTTCATATGCTTGTACACTCCCCAATAAGAATTCTTTTCATCCTGAACTCAAGGTATTACTTTGCCGTGCATTAAAGAAACAGAAATCCAAAGTTAAATGTAAAAAACTTCACAAGGGGACAAAATGGAAATTGGCACAGTCCAATTGCCAGATACATGAATTCAAACTCTCAGACGACTTCACATTCTACATTTTCATCTTAATCTTTCAATTTATATAAGAACTAACAAGAAAAGAATCAAAGGATATGGGAAAGAATTGTTTATATGGCCTTTTACAACAAAATGTAATAGGTCAGATGTCCATTCAAGACAATGATATCAAGGTTCGAGCTGTTATAACATTGATTGAGCACAGAACTCCATGAACTTCAATAATTCCTCAAAAAGTTTACTCTACAACTGTTGAACAGTTTGATCTGACTGCATTAGGTTCTGCCAATTGGAACCTAGAACATACATCAAAGACTAATCCCAAAACCTCGTTTCAGTTAAACAGTTCATGGGTTGACCTTGACTTTATTGATTGACATTCACAAGTTTCCATGGACATCATGAACTAAATCTTCAAGCTATCAAGTAAGAAAATGTCTGACTGATAATTCATGAATCTGCAAGATGGAAACTATTCGTATGACCATCAGATATCCACATCCAAGAAAGGCAAAGGTCCATAACAAATTAGAATATGCACTCTCAGTCAGAACATATGAACTGATCAATTATTAAAAATGACATGAAATAAACTAAGCAAGCATATATACAACCTCCAGGCCTCCAGGGAAGCAAAATGATACAAGATCTTTGTATTTAAGTGGCAGCTGTTTTTCTGGAGGATAAACAAACAAAACCTGGAAGTAGAAAAAAACAAAAAACCATGACCATGCTTAAAAAGCAATTTCCAAACTTAAAATTTCACGCTGTTTGAAACAAATATCCTCACCTGGGGCTCAAGAATGGGTTCTATACGTGACTGATTTTGACAACCAAGTGCACCTTGCAATATCCCAGAACCTTCGGACTTTCTGGGACCATATTGCCTCTGGAGTGCTTGAAGATCACAATTAGGGTGAAGTCCAACAACTACCATGCTCTCTATAAGCCTCGATGGCGCCTTTAAAGGCCTATGATCCTGCACAGTTAAATAGAAAAGATGTCAGGAAACCGCTACAAATTTAAATTCCAATTTCTTCAACTATTCATCAAGAGTCGTAATAGAAACAAATGTCGCAAGGATGATGGAGCATCAAATGACTAAAGTATAGACCTCAATCCAAAAAAAGCTGCAGTTGTACTAAATAACAAAAAGAAGCCACCATGAGATGAAAAATATACAAAAACATTTAGACGAGCATTGCAAATAGCTTAAACATGAAATAATCCACTTCAACGAAATAGCATACCAAGTACTGTAACTGAAATTTTGCCCACTGACGTTTTTGGCTAGTAAGAACTTCTGGATTATAAGTTCCACTTTTCACTTCTGGCGGGGGAGAAGAAAACCCTTTTAGCATTCTGCTAAAATGGCGCTGTAGCTTCTGGAATTGGCTATCACCATGATCATCCTTGGATGAAAATACCACAGATGGCCTTGGCGATGGCACAGTGGTGGCTGCGTCTGCAACAGCTTTCGCAACATCTTCTGTTGTCTGCAAAAACAATGAAGTCCTCCAACCAGGACTACCAGTGTCTTCATTCTTCGCCATCTTCTCAAATTCCCTCTACTTCCAAATTGCACAGTAAAATAAATCAAGCTCTTAGAGAGTAAAAATTAGCAGAAATCTCAAAGCAAATTCTACTTCTTTTTTAACAAATAAAGATTGAAAAACTTTAAAGATTACTCAATATCTACTACAGATTAATCAGCATAGAAACTGAATACCAGACTTGTCAGTCACAGAAAGCTGTTTAAATCAAACAGAAAGAAAAAAAAAGGAATTTGTTTTGCTACCGTAAAAAAAAAAGTTGATCAATTGAAGCATATAACAAACAAATAATCATAGATGCTCATCACCGAGTCTACAAAGAAACAAACACCCAAAATCATCATCGAACAGAGAAAATCGTTCAATAATAATAGCATAGAAATTAAACAAAACAAAATCAAAACTCATATTTACCTTTATTAAATTAAGAGATTGGAAGAAATAAACAGAGAGACAACTTCAGGCGGCTACAAGAAACAAAGTTGGGTTTTTTTTTCTATTTCCTTTATTAAATTAAGAGATGGATAGAAGAACTTCAGGCGGCTATAGCAGGCTAAGTTTGATTAATCGATAGTTAATGAAAGGGATATTTGATTTCAATTTGTTGGTAGAGGAAGAAGGAAATTAAAATGGAATAAACAAGAAGCCCTTTTCCTCTCTTCTTTTCCTCGTGTGCGTCGATATCATAATTTCCAAACAAAAGCAACGGTGCTCAGCCTCTACTGTTTTTTTTTTTTTCTCTCTCTCTCTACTCCTATTATTTAGATATACAATCATTAACATATTATTATTTTATTAATAAGCTATTTATCAGTGGTAATATTAAGTAAATTGTTTTTGTTTGTTTGGTAAATAAGCATCCAATGACAGAGTATCGTACAGAGTCACCTCTCTTTTTTTCTTTTTCAATTAATATATAAATCGAGAGATGATGCTGTCCGATATATCAATAGAAATAAAAATCGGGATTATAATTGCCCCGCACATTTCGACCCTTAGAAAATGTTTGGGATTATTTTTTAAAATAATTTTTATTTAAAAATATATTAAAAACGCGTTTGGAGTCTTTCGTAAAATAGTGTCGAATAAAATAATCATAGAAACGGCAACTTGATAGTTTACACTTAGGTAGGGTAAGGTACACAGTAGGCACTTGGCCTCTTGTTGATGAGAACAAAGAGCTTTATGTTTTTTTCTTTTTTCTTTCTTCTTTTTTGTTGGTTTCCTCCTCCGATTATGGTTGTTTCTACATGGTTTTTATACTC
>Ga0325411_1004895_pt1 | contig 14950 bp, 4 predicted proteins | sample PopdelMetagenome_13_FD_206181 | JGI IMG/M metagenome (GOLD analysis project Ga0325411, IMG submission 206181) | Populus deltoides microbial communities from Bellville, Georgia, United States - Xylem-PdIQD-R4 | ecosystem: Host-associated > Plants > Phyllosphere > Stem > Wood/Secondary xylem... | reverse complement strand
GCTGTCTTCTTCCCAGCCTTCTCTCAGTCCCACGGCGACAACAGCTCCACAGCAACCCAGCAGCGCCCACAGACCGGCAGCCCTTTGGTCGTGCCACCGGCCACCGGAAGCAGAAGCAGAAGAAGAGAAAACAAAAAACTTGCAGAGAGAGCAGCAGATCTGAACAAGGAGAAGGAAGAGGAGCCGATCTGAAAACAAAGCCAAAACAGACTTGTTTGTTGCGTTTTTGGGTGTTTTTGCAGGTAACAGCGTTGCCCACAGCCGACAGGAAGGTGAAGAGGGGAGGCAGCCATTACGGATCTCCCCATGCTCTCTGGATTTCACGGCGGCGCGTGAACCCACGTGCTGCCAGCCATGTGGCGCGTGGAGGAGACGCGACGCGCCACCGCATCCCAAATGCCCAGAAATCTTCTAGCCACCATTCCTGCAGTTGCAGAGGGCCTTCCCTGCAATTCTTGTAGATTTTGGAGGGTTTATTTTGTAATTTTAAAATTGTATTTGATTTTTTTGAATTCTTGTTTTTTTACATGTAAAAGATGGTGTATGAGAAAATTATAATAAAAAGAGATGTGTGTATGTCTTTGTATTTTTATTTATGTTATTGAATTGTAAAAATCAAAAAAGATAAAAAGAATTAAGCGTTTAATTTGAATATCCTTAAATATCTTAAGGATAAATAAAATCATGTTATATTTTTCATAAAAGTGTAAGAACATGTTTCTACACATATTCGGGGATTTAATAACTGATTTATTAAAACCTTAGAATTTAATTAATATTTTAAATTTTCAAATCACATCAAACCGCAAAGCAGCTTACTTTTGGTAGGGTGCGCTAGAGGTGCTAATACCTTCCCTAGCCATAACCAGTCTCTTATCTTTGAATCTTTGACAATGACCAGTAAATCCAGGTTTCCTAGTAACCCTCAATGAAATACTAGGTGGCGACTCCCAAAGAACTAATCAAGCAAACTTAACGAAAATCGCCGAATTGCCGCGCAGGGGACGCGCGACATACATCATATTTTACTATAATCTATCTAAATAAATAAATAAAATATATTCTCCACGTTCATGAGCAACTCGCGTAATTAAACCTAAATATATTACAAATCAAAGGAATAAGAATACAAAAGATTCACTAAAAGGGCCAAAAAGTGACCTTACCTATATTGTCAAAAATCTAAAATTTAATTTTTTTTCCCAACTTGATTAAGAGAAAAGATTTTAAATGCTTATATAGGTGAAAAACATATCTTTATAAGAAAAAAAAACATCAACTGCTTTGTTTTTAGATAAAAGCATGTTGCAAAAACATCTAATTATTGTACCAAAGGCAAATGATTAGTGTATTAATATTATGTCATATCAATACTCCAAACATGTCATGTATGCAAATTAAAGTTAGTGATTTGATTGCTTATATAGACTTTCATATCTCAATTTTTTATATCATGTAATGCAAATAATATATTTGTTCATTCGTCCCATTATGAGGTCCATGACTTTAAAAGATAAGTTATATAATACTTATAAATGAGATGACCTAGACTATGTGAAATATCAACATTTATTCTCATATGCAATATTTTCTTGATAATTTGTTCATAAAAATGCATAAAATTCTTCATTTAGATCCTTCATAATCTTTTTAGAATTGATTTGAATCAACTAATTACTATCAATCTCAATCTAATTGGAGCAAATTTCATATATTTTCTTCTCCTTCTCTTTCAATGGACTTTGTATCATATTTTACAATAGCCTCTCCAAAACCAAAATTATACTAGGTTTGTTTACAAGTAACTAAAACTAATCAAATATTTTATTTTTAAATTATTTTTTTCTTAAAATGGATACATAAAAAGGGGGTAGTTTATTATAACAAACGATTGATCTGATTGAATCTCATGTTGTGTTTGGACTAATATGCTATATATATTGTGTTGACTTGGAATATAAAATGAAAACACAACTAAACCTTTATAAATTAATATTTTTAGGACTATGAAAATTTGTTAGTTAATCGAGATATTATTTAATCGATAAATTAATAATTTATTAATTTATAAATTATTTAATAAAAAGTTAATTTAGTAAGGTATTATTCATTTATTTATTTATTTATTTTCAAAACATTGAAATTAATACATATATCAAGCTACTGGTCATAAAGCTGCACTTTTTCAAATTAACATACAACTTATTTTGCTACAGAATTTTAAAGACTTCCCTCAAGTGCACAATATGGTCAGATTGGGTTTGGCTATAGATTAATATATCATCGAAGTATACCACCATAAATTTTCCCGTGATAGGTTTTAATACCTGGTTCAGAAACCGCATGAAAGTACTGGGTGCATTGGTTAGTCCAAACGGCATTACTAACCACTCATATAAGCCCTCCTTTGTTTTAAAAGCAGTCTTCCACTCGTCTCCTGGTCTGATCCGAATTTGATGATACCCGCTTCGCAAATCGAGTTCTGAAAAGACTTTGGACCCAGATAACATGTCCAGCATATCTTCTAATCGAGGGATAGGGAACCTGTATTTAACAGTGATCTTGTTGATTGCTCAGCTATCAATGCACATGCGCCAACTACCATCTTTCTTTGGCACTAACAAGGCCGGTACTGTACAAGGGCTCATGCTCTCCTGTACTAATCCCTTCTCAATCAGCTCTTCTACCTGTGCTTGTAGAACCTAACTTTCATTGGGATTCATCCTGTAATGGGGGCGATTTGGCAAACTGGCTCCTGGCATGAAATCGATCTGATGTTGTATGTCCCGTACAGGAGGTAACCCATTAGGTAGGTCTAATGGTATAACCTCCTGAAATTCCTCCAGTAAAGGTAGCAATGTAGGTGGGATGTCAATAGAATCCCTGCCAACTTCTCCTCTTACTACTACGGCAAAAATCTCTATGGCTTCCTTAGTCTCTTCCATGAATTGGCCCCCGTCCACTAGCTATGCTGGTTTTCCTTGTGGCTTTGGTTTAATGATTGCAAACTCTTCTTTTATACCTAAAACGACCTTCAGGCCCCCCTTCATGAAGATATAAATGTTGTCACGGCCTCTGTAAGTGGCATCTACATCATATTGCCAGGGGCGTCCTAAAATTATATGGCAGGCATCCATTTCCACCACGTCACATGTAACCTCATCTGTATAATTCTTCCCAATTGAGAATTTAATGTGACAGACTTCTGTTACCTTTACTTCAGTGCCACGTTTAATCCAGCCAATTTTATACAGTGCAGGATGCTTCCCGGTTTGCAATCCCAATTTAGTAACCATTGCTTTTGATATTATATTTTCACTACTGCCACTGTCTATGATAATATCACAGACCCTTTTATTCACGGTGCACCTGGTTCTGAATATATTATGCCGCTGGGAGGGTTCTTTTTGTTTTGGTGCCAACAGTAGCCACTGAACTACAAGAGACCGCGACAATAGTTCTCCCTCATCGCCTCCTGTTACTTCTTCTTCTTCATACGTATAGGCTGCTTCGTTATCCTCTTTCTCTATGTCGAAGGGGCACTCTTCTTCTGGCTCTATTAAGTTCACGGTACTCCTTCTTGGACACTGGTTGGAACGGTGTCCTGGCTGTCCATATCTATAACATTTATCCGATCCTGGACGAGCATAAGGATTTCTGGGCGTCACCTCGGGTGGGATGGTGTTGGCAGGCTTTATTGGTGCTCCACTGTTGCTTGTTCCTCGTATAGTGTTAGAGAAGGAGGGTTGGGTTGTTGAAGTTGTCGAGGTCATCGGGGTCTTTCCCTTATTGACTGTCGCTCTATTATTATCAAATGGATTCCTGGCCCCAACCATTGCTTTTGATCTATCCAATTGGGTCTCTGCCTTAATAGCCAGTGCAACAGCTTCTATTAGCGTGTAAACTGTTTGCATTGCCACACGATCCTATATAGCCCAACGCAAACCTCCAACAAACCTGGCAACTTGTTGTGCCTCTGTTTCCAGCAGATTATTTCGTGATGACAGCCTATGGAATTCTTCCAGGAAATCCTTAACAGTTCTGGCTCCTTGTCAACATTCTTGATACTGTTAAAACAAAATTTGCTCGTAGTCTGGTGGTAGATAACGGGATCATAATAGTCATTTCATTTTAGTCCATGTTTAAACCATCCCCTTCCCTTGTCGCAGCTGGGTACTTTGTAGTTGCTCCCACCAGGCAGAAGCTCCCCCCAATAGTCTATATGCAACTAACTTCACCTTCTTGTCTTCAGGAATGTCCATATAATCGAAGAACCTCTCAACTAATACCAACCAATCAAGGAACCCCTCAATCTGAAGTTGTCCATTAAAACTGGGCAGGTCCATCTTCATTCGAAACATCTGCCAGTCTAGTTCCCTTTGGTATCCTCTCCGGTTTCCTCATAGTATAGTTTCAGCTTCTTCTTCATCCTCACTTAGGTTGTCCTCATAGATTGGTTGCCTTCGTAGGATTCCTGGAGGGCGTTCACAAGTTTCAGCCCTTTCTCTGTGATGTTGACGACCTAGAGGATTGTTGATCCCCTGATTGTTTCCTGCTGTCAGCCTAGCAAGGGCTGCTTGGATATCACGTAAGGTTTGTTGTGTCTTATGCTGGAAAATTTAGAATTCAGCCCCTGTAACCAAATTGTCCTCGCGGTCACCGCCGCCAAAGGTTTCGCTTTTGTTGCGTGGGTTTGCCATCTGACAGGATTAGGCCTGCTCTGATACCAACTGACGTAGCGGAAGCTTCTGTGGAAATAGGACACCGCCTGTTTCCGGGTAAAATTGTTCAAATCCTCAAACCAAAAAGTTACACTCGAATCCACGAGTTCAGAAAATAAAATTCTCCAAGAGAAAGTTCTTTATTGAATTCAAAAGTGCCTTACAATGAAAAGAGGCAACCTTTATATAGGCCGCAAATCCTAATTTGACTAGGAATATAATTGTTTAGGAAAGAAATAACTAGAATAAGGAAAATAAATACTATAGCTAGAAAGGTAAATAAATCTTGATATTACGACATTAATTAAGACTTCTAAATAAGGAGGCAATCTGGCAGAAGGGTACTTCAATGGTAACTGCAGTTCTTGATTTCTCTGCAATTATATTATATCCTGCAATCTGCTCTGCTTTCTGTAACCTGCACTTCCTCTCCTCTTGTAGACTGTTCTACATCAAATTTGGTTAAGAACAGGCTAATATTTATTTTAATTTATAAGGGTTCATGAAAAATTATGTTCACGGTCCAAGTTGATCTATGATTAACACAATAATGTTTGGAAAAATGATATGTATTTGTACTTTATTAGTGATGAAATTATTTAGTTTGAGTCTGCGAAGAAATGGGAAGTAAATGAATAGGATATGTATCTGGAGAAAATTTTATCAGGTTCTTCTGCTTGGCTCAGATTGTTAGCATACCTAATTGCATAAGAGGTGTGTATTACCAATATCTGTAAATTTTGAACTCCTAAGTTAACCTTCTTCCTTTTCTTTGAGCATAGAAACTCTATGCATCTTTCATACATTCAAGTCCCATGATTACCACTTGATACCTGTTCTCTTTTGTTTCCTGCTTAAGTAGACATTCAAGTCCCATTATTACTACTAGATAGCAGTTCCCTTTTGTTTCCTGCTTAAGTAGGTAAGTTTAGATTAGTTGAGGGAAAGTGTGGGATAATAGAACATTGATAATCTGAGCATGTTGAAGGAAAATACTGATTTTGAGTCATAATCATGTTAGAAAACGTACTAGCTTTTGTGATCATTTATTGTGACATTTTGAAAGCTGTATTGCAATGGAAGCATGTGGGCATCTTAAAATTGCTGATAGCTTTACAAAATGTGTTTGTGTTGCAGTCCTTGATTGTGTTTGCCAAGCCCATTAAATTTGCATTATTGTTCACCTTTGGCAATGTGTTGGCAGTTGGAAGGTAGATTGACATTCTTACTCAATTTAGATTACATTTTAATCTTTTTTTTTTAATCTCTCTATTTGCTGGTTTGTTCAGGCACAAGTTTATATTCAGTCACCTTGCCACCCTGATTTGTAATATTTCTTTCATACGTGTAAAAACAAATACACCACTTCTTATTCATCATAGCAAAGGAAGGGCTTCTTTTTTTTCCCCTTTTTTTATTGTTGCTTGGCATAACTTCATTTAAATTCTTTCTTAATATAAACACTTTGAATAATCTGGCAAAAACTAGTTAATTTGATCACTTTTGATCTGAGGCTTTTTGGCACTCCAAGTTGGACTATGCCAGCCTACTCAGTCGTGTGTTATTGTGTATTTGGAAGTGAGTTTACATAAGTTAGAGAGCTTTATTGATTCCACACAGATAATATCCCTGAGATCATCTGTAATTCAGATCAACTGAATTGTTGTCCTTCTTGAGGTCTTTTGCATTCTGAATTTGTTTTGTGTATGGCAGCACAGCCTTCCTCATTGAACCTGGGCGACAACTAGGCATGATTTTTGACCCTGCCCGAATTTATGCAACAGCTATATACATCGGATGCGTTGTTCTGGCTCTCATTTGTGCACTCTTGGTAAGTCAACAGTTTCGATTCATTATTCAAATATAATAGTAGTGCTCCTCAATGATAGAGAAAACTTGGGAAATTAAAGTGCAGTGAATCATGATTGTTTTTATGACCTATAGGGTTACTATCCTTGGTTTGTTTAAATTTTCAATCCCAAAAATGAGTATTCTGGATCATGCCCATTTCTTTTCACTTTCTTGCAATTAAAATGAGAAGTTCTGTTATCCTTAGTTTATGTACTGCAGCATACAAGATAATGTGCATCTAACCATTTTCACCTCAAGTTATTAAATTTGGTACTAGGATTCCTTTTGTTAACGATTAAGGTTCTTCTTCACTGCTACCTCAAAGAAAATTGCACTTCTCCTCTGGTATTCTGTCATATTTTCTCCATTTTCCCCCTTCGTTTCCTTAGTTGTCATTGCATTCTTTTTTATCTACCACAGAAGAATTTACACCATCTTGGCATTTTGATTCGGAGTTATGGATTCAAATTTAAATAATGTAGACTTTAGGTATAACTTTCTACCATTGTATCTATTTGCTTTGTTAATTGACCAGAAAGCTTTCTGCTTCATTGACAGACTAAATGAAGCTGAGGATTCCTTTTACCTGTGTCTGTGAAAAATTGAGATTCCTTGGAATTTTAACCAAGTGGTTAAACTTGAAACCATTTTCGACTCTGTTCATGCTTCCTGATGGGCTTCCATTCCCTATGCTTTTATCCTTGTGCTGTCTCTCAGAAGAACTTCTCTCACTCTCTCACAAATTCACCAAAATTTCAGAAGAGGTCAAATCATGAAAAGCTTCTAGTTTGAACAGAGCGGTAGACTAAAATGGCCCTGCCATCTCACATCCTGGCCCTTGTGAACTTATGGGGCTAAAGCTTCCCCTCCTTTTATTAGAGAAAAAAAATGTTCAAGATCAATTTGGAGAACAAGACATCTCCAAATGGGGATAATTAACAAATTTTAAAATATTAGAGAACTGCAATTGTGTTGAATATCTGACAATAAAACACACCCAAGTCTCCTTTCTCATATATATAAAATAAAATAAAATAAAATAAAAACTTTCAAATTGTAGCAGTTTTAAATCATTTCTTGCTTATTTCATAATCTTACAAACAGGCATTTCTACACTTTCTTTTCATGTTGCAGATCCATAGCAAGATTTTAACAGTGTTTGCCATCATATTCGAGATTTGTGCCCTTATCTGGTAAGTTTGTCTTTCACTTTTGCCCATTTCACCAGTTTTATGGGAAGGCACAAGGACACAAGATTAGAAATGTACAGTGAAGTCTTGCAATATTGTATATAGTACACAATAGTGTTCAGACTATTTGGGATAGAAATTATACAGCACACTCTTTTTTGTTTTTCAGAGACTACAATACATGGTTCCAGCCATGTACTGTTTCTTCTCTAATTTTCCAGACTACAAAATATAATTTTCATCCTTTTTTCTTATGTATCAGGCATCATCTCTACAATAGCTTCTTGGAGTTTAACAATAGGAAGTTCTTCTGGCATTTTAAATGCTTTGTTCGCAATACTTATTTGCCCAGCTTGAGCTGTTTCAGGTACAGCCTGAGCTACATTCCTTTTGCTCGGAGAATGGTGTCTAATTTGATGATCCGATTATGCGACACTGTGTTATAGCTAGTGCAAAGTCAAGGAGAGTGATAAACTGAGAGATTCTTGAAGCCTTGGCTGACGGCAGTTTTCTTGTTTTTTCATCTATGTGTTGGTTCTCAAGGATTGTTTTTACTTGACCTCAGAGTTTGGCAGTTCTGATTGTTGAATTGACAGCATAACATAAGCCGTAGGTTTTTCAACTTATTATATATATAAGCTTTTAGAATAAGCTTCTCTCTTTTTTTTGTTTATTAAATCTTATAGGAGACAGACAAAGAGAACTAAGAAAATTATATACATCCTAGACCTAGTAAAGAGTAAAGACTGAAAAGCAGCCAATATTTTTCTAGCATGCATTGATTAGACGAGGACGATTCTAACTTTAGTTTTTTGCTCCTCCATGCAGGGATGCAGATAAGGGATTCAAGAGTTGAATTCACAGAGAATATGAGTTTTTTCTGGTCAAAAACGGGAAATGCTCTAACAACTGAAATGGGCCAAAATTATTGAAAGCCCTACTCCATTTAGGCCTGGCAAACAACGTCCCAGTTGAACACTAAACCCTAACGTAAGGTAATATACTTACCTCCAAGAGGTATAAATACGAAATATGAACAAGGAATCTCGCATGTCTCCAAGATGGGAAAGACAGAAGGTGTCTCTTATCAGTTTGCTAGCTCATTATAGGTTAAAAACGATAAAGACATTTTTCCACATCCACGTTTTAGCCACGTGTGAAATCATTAATGGCAGATACCTAAAAACAGATTGACTAATGATAGATACCGACCACATGATCTGTATTGGACAATGATTGATACCAACCACTTGACAGTCATCAGTACTAGCAACTACCTATTTACTTATTGTACCAAACACAAAACATCAGTCTTTGTCAGCATTTATATGGACCACGACAATATTCCTACCATTAGCCTGCATGCAAATTAAAGCCACTGACATGCAAATGAAACTCCTAGCAAATTACGATAATTTCTTCTTCTTCTTCTCTATAACATGTAAGCAAAAAATTATAAAATGCAGGTCCACGAGCAACTAAAACTAATCAAATATCTCATGCTCGATTCAATGTAATTATAAAAGTTCACAACTTTATGTGAGTTTAAGTACAGGTTGATGCTAGAAAATATCGCTAAAAACATCAAAATCATATAACTGTTCATGTATCATGCCAAAAAAAACACATAAAAAAGCCTTCTTTCACAAGATTTTTTTTCTAGTGAGAACAAAATGAACTATAATTAATTATAAGGTTAGTTTCGATTATAGGTAATTATTAAACCAAAGGATAATACATTCTATAAAGTGAATCCGACGTTCATAATCTATACAGACAAGAAGGAAAGTAATAGGAAATTAGCGGTGGGGGAAAATAGTTTATGACATGGTGGTGGAAAATAGTAATTTAAAAATCAACGTACCATCCATTCTATAAAATATTAAAAGTATTCAATAAACTATATTTTTGTTTCTTTATTTCTCCTTCAAACTCTTTGTTCGAAGCTGTTTAATAATTTACAGAAAAAAGATTCATTGTTGTTATTGGTTTTAATAGTGTTATATATATATATATATATATATATATATAGCCAAAGTCAAATTATAAGTCCTTATATGTATTAATATCATGTCATATCAAAATTTTTGACCATTAATATTGTGTCATATCAATACTCCTACTCCTAGCATGACTAACATGCAAATTAAAATGAGTGAACCAATTATCTTACCTAATTTATAACATGTGGTGCAAATAACATGTTCGCTACTTGTCTCTTGAAAGCAACATCAAGAATTCCAACTTAAATTTTAATTAAATTATCTTATCTAAAAATAGGTAAATGTTATTTGATGATGTTTAATTGTGTCGTCATGTCATGTGGTCCGTTGGACTTTAAAAGATAAGATTATGTAATACTCATAAACGAGCTGACCTAAACAATGTGAAATATCATCATTTATTCTTATAAGCAATGTTTTTTTTTGGTAATTGATTCAAAAAAAATACATAAAACTCTCCATTGAGATCCTTTAGAATATTTCTAGACTTGATTTGAATCAACTTATTACCATCAATCACAATCTAATTGGAACAAATTTCATATATTTTCTTCTTCTTCTTTTTCACTCGACTTTGTATCATATTTTATAATAGCCTCTCCATAACTAGAATTTTACTATGTTTGTTCACAAGTAACAAAAACTAATCAAATATTATATTTTTTAATTATTTTGTCTTAAAATGGATACATAAAGAGGGGGTAGTTTATTATAGCAATTGATTGATTTGATGAATGTGCTTGTTTGAAATATATATTTTTTATTGTATCCCATGTTGTGTATGGACTGGTTTGCTATATATATATATATATATATATTGTGATTACTTGAAATATAAAATGAAAGCATAACAAAGCCTCTATAAATTAATACTTTTATGACCATGAAAAATTATTAGTTAATCAAGATATTAGTTAATCAATAAATCAATAATTTAGTAATTATACATTAATTAATAAAAAATTAATTTATTATGGTATTCTTTATTTTATTTTTCCAAAATATTGAATTTAATACATATATTATGTATTGTTATATATGAACACTATCTAATTTTCAAGTCACGAGTTATTTATTGTACTAAAAGCAAATTATTAGTCATTGTCTGTATTAATATCATGTCATATCAAAACTCCTGACCATTAATATTGTGTCATATCAATACTCTTAGCATCACCAGCATGCAAATTAAAGTGAGTGACTTGATTTTTTATATAATCTTGCCTATCATATTTTTTTTATAACAAGTGGTGCAAATAACATATTCGTTACTTTCCATTTAAATGTTAGTACTATACAACAAGAATTTCAGCTTAAAACTTAATTAAATTATTAAAAATAAACTAAAACTGCTCAGTGTTTCACTGTGCAAGTCCACAGTGAAACGCTGAGCAGTCTTCATCTTCTTCTTCTTTTTTCATTTTTTTTCTATATCTTTATGGGTTTTTTTTTTGCTTTTTTTTGTGCTTTTTTTAATGAATTTTTTTAATTTAATTTTTTTTGTTAATGTTAATTTTTTTTATTTAGTTATTAGATTTTCATGACACGAATGTCGAGTTTGACGAGTTAACCTGAATTTTTTTTTTGCTTTTTTTTAATTAATAACATATACTAAAACTGTTCAGTGTTTTACTGTGCAGTCCACAGTAAAACGCTAAGCTATTTTTTTTTTGTTTTTAATTTTTTTTTCTATTTTTTTCTTTTTATACCTTTATGGGTTTTTTTTTTGCTTTTTTTCTTTGTGTTTTTTTTTCTTTTAATGAATTTTTTTTGTTTAATTTAGTTTGTTAATGTTAATTTTTTTTTAGTTATTAGACTTTCATGACACGGATCCTGGGTTTAATAGGTTAACCTAGTTTGACGAGTTAACCCAGAATTTTTTTTTTTGTTTTTTTTAAAGTTTGATGAGTTAACCCGGAATTTGTTTTTTGCTTTTTTTCTTTTTAATTAATTTTTTTTCATTTAGTTTAGTTTTTTAATGTTAAATTTCTTTCTATTTAATTATCAGACTTTCATGACACGTATCCCAGGCTTGATGGGTTAACCCGTTAATTTTTTTTTTCTATTTAGTTATCAAATTTTCATGACACGAATCCCAGGTTTGACGGGTTAACTTGGTTTGAAGGGTTAACCCAGTTAATTTAGATTCTTTTATTTTTCTTCATTAATTTTTTTTCTTCCTGTTGATTTTTTTTCTTTGTTTTTTTAATTAATTTATTTAATTATTACATTTTTATGACATGACCTTGCAGCCAGACCCACATTCAAGGCTCTTGGGTCCGGTGTTGCAGTCAGACTCACTTAAACTTGAGTCATTTAAGTTTAATACTATTATTAATATTATAAATATTACTCTTGGGTCAAGCATTACAGCTGAACCAAAGGCTCTTGAGCATATCTTTGCAAAAAGACCTAACACTCTTAGATCTTACCCTTTTTTGATATTTTTTATGTAAAAAAAAAATTTAACCCATGGCGTGTGCCTTTATTTTTTTCTCTTTTTCTTTTTAAGCCTTTTACTGTGGATTGTACAATACAGTCCATAGTGAAAAAGCTGATGCCTTTAGTTTTTTTTGTCTTTTTTAATTAATTTTTTTGAATTTAATTTTTTAATATAAAATTTTTTCTATTTAATTATCAGACTTTCATTACATAGATCCCAGGTTTGACGGGTTAACTCAGTTTATTCAGATTTTTTTTCTTTTTCTTCATTAGTTTTTTTCTTCCTATAGGTTTTTTTTTCTCTCTTTGCTTTTTCCTTTTTAATTAATATATATTTTTAATTTATTTCATTAATAATAAATCTTTTTTCTATTTAGTTATCACACTTTCATGACACAAATTCCATGTTTGACATGTTAACCTGATTTGACAGGTTAACCCCGTTGATTCATATTTTTTTCTTTTTCCTCATTAGTTTTGTTCTTCCGATTTCATCTTTTAATATTGTATGTAGTCCACAGTGAAAAGGCTGAAACCTTTAGTTTTTTTTTTGCTTTTTTTATGTCTTTCACTGTGGACTGCACAGTGCAGTCCACAGTGAAAAAGCTGATATCGTTTTTTAATTAATTTTTTTATTTAGTTTGTTGATATTAAATTTTTTTTCTATTTAGTTATCAGACTTTCATGACACGGATCTCAGGTTTGACGGGTTAACTCAGTTAATTTATATTTTTTTCTTTTTCTTTATTAGTTTTTTTCTTCTTATAATTTTTTTTCTTTTATTTTTTATTTTTATTTAATATTTTTTTATTTAATTTAGTTCATCAATATTAAATTTTTTTTCTATTTAGTTATCGAATGATGCCTTTAGTTTTTCTTTTTGCTTTTTTGTTGTTTTTATGCCTTTAACTGTGGACTGCGCACTGTAGTGCACAGTGAAATGGTTGATACCTTTTTGTTTGTTTTTTTTCTTTTTTATTATTTTTTAATTTAATTTAGTTTGTTAATGTTCAAATAGGTTAACCTGGTTTAACGAGTTAACCCAGTTAATTTTGTGTTAACCTGCCAATTTTTTTTTTCTATTTAATTATCAAACTTTCACGACACGAATTCAAGGTTTGAAGGGTTAACCCGGTTAATTCAGATTTTTTTTCTTTTTCTTCATTAATTTTTTTCTTCCTTTTGGTTTTTTTCTTTGTTTTTTTCTTTTTAATTATCACACTTTTATGACACGACCTTGCAGCCAGACGCACATCCAAGACTATTGGGTCTGGTATTGTATTCAGACCCATTTAAACTTGGATCATGCAAGTTTAATGTTATTATTAATATTATAAATATTACTCTCGGATCAAGCGTTGCAGCTACACCCAAGACTCTTGGATATAGTTTTGTTAAAAGACCTATTATTTTTAGATCTTAATTTTTTTAAATATTTTTATGCAAAAATTATTGACCTGCGGCATCGTGCGGGTCATGCAACTTGTCTTACCTAAAAATGGACAGATGTTATTTGATGATGTTGAATCATTCTATCATGCGGTCCATTAAACTTTAAAAGATAAGATTACATAATATTCATAAACGAGTTAACCTAGACAATATGAAATATCATCATTCATTCTCATAAGCAATGTTTTTTTTTATGGTAATTGATTCATAAAAATGCATAAAACTCTTCATTGAGATCCTTTAGAATTTTTCTAGAATTGATTTGAATCAACTTATTACCATCAATCTCAATCTAATTGGAGCAAATTTTGTATATTTTCTTCTTCATCTTTTTTTCAGTGGACTTTGTATCATATTTTACAATATCCTTTCTAAAAAATAAAACTATGTTGCTTCAGAAGCAACTAAAACTAATCAAATATTTTATTTTTGAATTAATTTCTTCTTACAATGTATATGTCGCACGTCACCCGCGCGTCGCGGCGAAGATTCCACTTCAATCTAAATGTGATGTGTGTCCCTATTTATCTATCTTTATTTGGCCAATATGAGGGATAAGAAAATCTAGTCTTTTATTGGTGGAAGATGGAATGGGAGTCGCCACCTAGTATTTTGGTCACTAGGAACCCTAACTGGTCTCAGAGATTGGGTACGGGGACTGGTTGCGTAAAGGGAAGGTATTAGCACCCCAAATACGCCCTACCTAAGGTAAGCTGCATTGTTTATTTGTCTGATAAAATTCAAGGTCTCGTTGTGTTTCCTAGTTGTTGGTCTGTCTATGGTTCAAGAAAAATCCTCCTCAGTAAGAAGGTCTTTATCTTCTCGGGTAAAGTCCTAACCGTTCCAATGTCTATACCAAAACTTTATTATTAATATTTAGGAATATGTTTTACGTATAAATTCGTAATCCCAAATACTAAAAGAAAACAAAAGATTTTTTAGAATTTTTGAAATATTGGCCTAGTTCTCATGGCTTAAATAAACTGGTTATTAAAACCAAAATGCATGCTAATACATATATTGTTTTTTGAAAATTTCCTTTGTTGTGTAAAAATATGATGTTATAATATTTATATATATATATATATTGGAGAGACTAGGCCGTATGCATGAAAACAAAACATTTTTTTTATTTTATTTTTTTATGTCTTGACGAAAACCGGATATTTTAATACCGGATTTGTATCTTTACAGTATAAAAATACAAACCGATATTGATCAAAATACAGTAATAAAATTACAGAAAATCACATATTTTTAAAAGGTTTTTTTTTTTTAGCATTTCATGAAA
>Ga0325411_1004893_pt1 | contig 14952 bp, 12 predicted proteins | sample PopdelMetagenome_13_FD_206181 | JGI IMG/M metagenome (GOLD analysis project Ga0325411, IMG submission 206181) | Populus deltoides microbial communities from Bellville, Georgia, United States - Xylem-PdIQD-R4 | ecosystem: Host-associated > Plants > Phyllosphere > Stem > Wood/Secondary xylem... | reverse complement strand
AAAGCCTTATTTTATAATGTAATAATTTGAAACATGAAATATTTATTCTTCTTTAATGGTCAGCCCTTGTTATTGTGTTGTGTGTGCTGTAAGATTGCAATTCAAGATTTTGTGACAGGGTTACATAAAAAAAAAAAATTTACGGTTTCACCGACGAGTATACCGATGGACTATAACCCGTCGGTATGTCACAAAGAGTTGAAAAACATTTACGGGATTGTGCCACTTTCACCGATGGCTTTACCGACAGACAAGAACCCGTCGGTATTTCATAGAGAGTTGCAAAAAAATTACGGGATTGTGCCACAATCACTGACGGCTTTACCGACGGCATCATCGACAGAATGACGCACATCGCGAAGCGCACACATGTCTGACATATGTCCGTCTGCACAAATATCGACGGCTTTAACATATTGAATAAAATGTTGTGTTGATGATGATGAGTTGGGTTGAGATCCAGAATGATTGGATCGGGATGTGAAATAAAATTGGAAGTGTAATATGATTTTGTCGATAATTTGGGACTCCTCAGTATAGGGGAGACTCTGTCGAATTTTTTTTTTAAAATAACCGAAGTTAATTATGTAATAATTCGTATAAATTTGTGTAGATGCGTAGAATGAAATCTACAGCATGTCATCAGAAGACGGTTGAAGTTAGTTCTTCTAGCAGCGAGGAGGACGGATCCGTAGGTGTTGATCACGACGAGAAATCTACGCCAACTTGTGATGCTGTCTCTTCTAGCGTGGTTTCACAGCGCAGAAGCGGTGTGCCTTCACAGCGGGGTCAATTCACCCGCAAATACCAGGCACAATGAAAGGATAACCTCTCAATGTAAGTTTGTTTAGGTTTTAGTTTTTTTTATATACTTATAACATAATTTATGAACAACTAATTAATATTAATACTTTTATTTAATTTCAAGTTCACAAACATTGAAGCTGCAAGGACTATAACATTGACGTTTAAATCATCGATGGAGATTTCATTGTTTCAATAGAGCCAGGTTTCCAGACATCCTGAGTGAAAACCTAATATCGATGCATAGTTTATGCAATTTCAGGTCAGTGTTAATTTTTAATTTCCAGTTTATTTTTAATAAGTAATTTTTATAATTTTATATCTTGTACTATTTTTATTTTATATGAATTATTTATACACATAGAACAAATTTGAGTGGGATAGGGCGGACAACAATTTTGTGAGGAGGGTTTGGGAGAATCACGCGACAACTAGGTAACATCGAAAATAATATATATATTTTTTATAATTTTATGTTTTAAATTCTAATTTGTTACTATGGAAGTAGGTTGCGTGATTTTTGGTATCATACCAAAAAAAAATCAAAAAGACATGCGAGGGATAACGGTCTTGAAGGATGGAATGAGGTGGTGGTTTGGCAAGAATTTAAACTGCCATTCATCTCGGGGGAAATATGGACGGCATATATTGAGCATGTGACCTCAGAGCGGTTCTCACGGCGCTCACAGTCCGGCGCTGACAACCGGAACTGGTAAATTCATGGTTCGGTGACCACGCACACTGGCGAATCTGTCCCATTCAGTGCACATGCAAAGCGGATGGTAAGATTAATTTTAATGAAATATATTATTAATTAATTTGTCGTTCCTTATAATATATTTAACTTTCAACCTATTTTTTCGTTACAGGCTGCGTCTCTTAGACGTGAACCGAGTCCAATGTAGCTGTTTGTAGAGACGCATGTGCGGAGTCAAGACCGCCAAAAGGGGGTGCAACAGACAACCGTGCTCAGCACTTCATGGTATGTTCGTTCATTCATTTTATTTTGTAAGTTATTATTTTCTTGAATTGCATCTTGAATTGCATTTGATGATTTTTTTACTGACGGAATTTTCAGGAGACCTATAATAGCTGGTTGAGGGAGAGATATGGGGACAATCCGTCGACCCATCCAGATTTTGATCCAGATTTGTGGATGGAGGCGGGATCATCTGGTGGACACGATAAAAATTGGGTCTACGGGCTCTCCAATACTACGGCTGAAAACTTGCGTTCGGCTCGTAGTGTCTCAACTGTTGGAAGCTCTTCATCAGTATCGAACACCTAGTCTGAGGAGTTCATTGCGTTGAAACAACAATATCAACAACTCTCGACGAATTATGATGAGCTCCGTCAAATAGTTATGGAGATGAGATCAAAGATGGGTGACGATACTTGTGCAGCTTCTTTTTGGCCGTATGATCCCGGGAACAACCAGCCTCCTCCTCCTCCTCTAGCTCCGCCGCTATTCTAGTTTAATTTTGTTTTTTTAAACACATTAAATTTGTAAAGAATATTATTTAACATTACTTTTATATTTTTAATGTTTAATCCATTTTTATTTGTTTATTAAGGTTTTTTACTATTAATAAATTATTATTTTTTATATATTTTAAATACATACCGACGGCTTTATCGACGGATAATTTCTTTCGGTATTTCACATAGAGTTGCCAAACAATTATCAGCCATGCCATAATTACTGACGGATAGATTCCGTCGGTGATTAAATACAGACGGATTTACCGACAGATAATATCCGTCGGTATTTCACAGAGGGTTGGCAAACAATTACCAGCCATGCCATAATTACCGACGGATATGCCGTCGGTAATTACCGTTGAAATTGCAGACGGATTTAGTCCGCCGGTAATGTTCCTGGGGAAACGTTTTTTTTGGCGCGCGCGTATCCGTTTGTAAGACCGTCGGTGTTCCGTCGGTGGGTTTTTTTTATTTGTGACAGACTTAGCGACGAAAATGAGAGTTACCGATGACTGGTATACCAACGGACGTGTTCTATCCTTGAGGCCGTAGGTAATTATTTCATCGACAGATTTCATTCCTGTCACCGACGGAATTAGTCCGTCGGTAAAACTGTTTAATGGTGTAGTGGATGTTTGTCAAATCATGAAGCTTGAACAATTCCTTTACAGGAGGAGATCTAGGTCTTACTAAGGTTTTAAACATAGTTTTGAAACCCGGCCCGACCCGACGGGTCAATTCAGGACTGGAACTAGGTCGGGTTGAAAAAAAATAGGAAAAGTCATGACCCGGTGTGACATAGCCGACCTGACAAAACCCGATTGCAACTAGTTGACTTTGTTTTTTTGTTGCTAAAACGACGCTGTTTTGAATTTTTTTAAAATAGGAATTGACCCTTTCAAAACCCGGAACCCTGGTCTTGGACTTGACCAGGTTTAAAAACTATGGTTTTAAGAGTTTTTTTTAAAATAAAAGTAGAGTTTTTTTTTTCTAATATTCTATAAGGATTAACTAGGGGAATGTCTGTGAGTGGGATCTTAGAATCTTCATGTAGATGATGGATTTCGTAGAAATAATCTAACTTAAAGGCTGAGCTAGATCTTAGAGATAGAGTTGAAAAAGTTCGAGATAAATAATCGAGCTAACGGAAACCATTTTCTCATTACTAACCAAACACACCTTACCACGCCATCCAACAAAAGACAAGATAATTTCCACGTGCTAAATTAACACTCAACCTTACCTCCCAGTCAACAATGTTCCACGTGTCAAAATACTACTTTTCCTAAACTTCTTTATATCATAATCATCATACAAGTCGTTTTCCCGATCTGTCCTTCGAGATCCTTGAATCCTCACGTGGTAATTTCTGTAAATCCTGTACTGATTCTTTCATCATTTAGTATTTTCCTTCTTCTAAATGTGAAACCCTCGAAGGCCCTATCCTCGGATCACCTAACACACCCTAAATTTCCTATAAATCGTGCCTAACTTTATCAATTTTCGATCTTAAATCTGCGATCAATTCAATCTCCAATTTCTCCATTTCTCTTCCTCTGTTATTAAATTCGATCTCTTGTTCCTTCTATTATTTTACCTCTCCATCGATCGAACCTTTTTTTACCCCTTGCCGTGTTCTAGATTCATTTCTAGGGTTAGGGTTTCTTGGACTCTCTTTAATTTCAAAGGTGGGTTTTGTTCGATCTTTAAATTTAAGCTTGTATATTTGTATTTCTTTTCCTAAATTTATCTGGGTCACTTGAATTTTTCGGTTTTTTTTTTTTTAATTTTGAAACTTTGCGCCTCTTAGAATCTCTTAATTTCTGTCGGTTTTTTGTTCGATTCAACTTGGTTCATATCTGTCCCTTGTTTGGATTTTTTTCGTTTGTAAATTAATGCTATTCCGATACTAGAAAATTAGGGATCTATAATTTTTTATTTGTGAATTAGGATTTTTGGAAATTTTGATTTGTTTTTCAAATTCATCAATCACGTGACATTATCTACTGCTCAAAGACCAATTTTTACGGTAAGATCAAACTTCTCAAGCTTATTCAATGTTGATTACTTTTTAAGTAATAAATTTAATCATAAACGGTTTTGTTGATCTGTTATTTTTTTTCTAATAAAATAAAAGAAAACGAAAGACGGCAAGGCACCCAACATAATTAATTAATTATAAAAGGAATTTATGGGGTGTGAGAAAAAAATGGTGGATTAATATTTAGAAATGAAGTTTGTATAGTGAACTCTTAATGGCTACATATTTAGGGTATAGGTTGACCATTTTTATTAGTACTGTGGATACTAAAATTCCCAAATGCATAAAAGCATCCAACTGCTACTGGTATCCCTTTGGTTGACCATTTTTATTAGTATTTTGGATACCAAAATTCGCAAATGCACAAAATTCTTCGACTGCTAGTGCCGTCCCTTTCTTAATTTGGTTTTTTTCCACTGAGCCCCTTCTTGTCTGTTATGTCATAGGAATCTTACCTTTCTACCCTGAACTTTTCAGAAATGTAATAGAAAGTAGTAAGAAAATTATCCCTTCTAGGCTGCTTATGTCATAATCAGGGGATTCTCGTTGCTAAGAAACCATTTTGCTGCATGGTAGTTTATTGAAAGCACTTGTTTCTTTGAATCTTTGCTTTGTTTCTACGTGTTGCTAATATGATAAAAGATAATTCTGATATGCAGCCAAAATTAAAATGATTCAGAAACGTGCTTTTGCTGATGATAATTCATATGAGGTTGCTTGTAAGCACCCCAGGCAAATGGAGCATATTGATCAGTTTGCTCCTATATTTCCACTTGACAATGCTCACCAGAAACATCTAGTTTCAGGTAATGGACTGTTGGTAGTGTCTGTCACTTATGAGTATTCTTTGTACTCGGAACCTTCTTACAATGCGGACTGTGGAGTAAATTACTTTTGAGTCTCTTTCCCTATTCATCTAGCCTGCCCAATCTGATGATTTGATACTGAAAAAAACCTTATGGATGAAATTCTTGCTTTTATAGGATGCAGATTTTGGATAATCAATCATTATACCATTGACTTTATAAGAGTCTATTGGTGGATTTTTCATGATGACTGCTGTTATATGCTTGCTATGGTTCTGATAATTCTGGGCAACAAATTCATTCTGGACCTTATCTGTCATATTTTTTGCATATGAGAAGTCTACAAATTTACAAATTCGCTGGAAGATGCTTACATTCTAGTTTTACAGATCATATAGGGATTAAAAAATTCATTTTTGTGTTTGTTAAATCACTTTCATGTGTTCCCATAATCACATGCCATATTTTATTCTTTCATGGAGTTTCCTAGTTTATATATCTGACTTGCTTTCAACATGATGATGAAGGTGATGACACTTACAGAGAGTGTCAAGATGTAGGGAGGTCTGCAAGTGACTTGGTCACTGAATATTCACATGGAACCAGCAAGGAGTTTGAAACTGGTGACAATGGTTGTTTTCCGCAGTTTTTGTGGATCAGCAATGGGATTCTTGAAGCAGATAATTTATCATTCTTCCCAGAATATTTTGACGATGGCCACCAGCTTAGGCCTTTACTTGACCCTGATGAGGCCTGCTCATCTCTTGATTATCCTTTTCGGAAGTCGGTTTCAATTGGACCAGAGCATCAAGCTAATGTTCCGGAGTGGGGCTCACAGGGTTCAAGCACCTCCCTGAACCAGCTAGATGAGTCTAACCTTCAAGTTGCACATGCACAGTCATCTAGCCCAGGTGTTATAATTGATGGTTGTTATGAGGAGAATCTGATGGGCACTTGTGTCCTTCCCATGCCTGAACTGGAAGTACCTGCAAATTATTGTTATGAAGCCACCAAAGGTGACTGTGGGTGCCCCGATGCAGGTTCTATCAGATGCATAAAACAACATGTCTCAGAAGCTAGGCTGAAACTTAGGGAAAACCTTGGGGAAGAGATATTTGAGGGGTTGGGGTTCTGTGATATGGGAGAAGTGGTTGCAAATAAATGGACTGTTGAGGAAGAGCAAATCTTCCATGAGGTTGTCTTATCTAATCCTGTATCGTTAGGCAGAAACTTTTGGGACAATCTGTCGGTGACATTGCCTTCCCGAACAACAAAAGACCTTGTCAATTATTATTTCAATGTATTCATGCTCCGGAAACGTGCTGAGCAGAACAGGTTTGACCCACTAAATATTGATAGTGATGATGATGAATGGCAAGGAATTGAGGGTGAAACAATAGAGAACGATGAGAATTCTGCAGTGGAATCCCTGGCTGGTCAAGATTCCTCCACTTATTGTCAAGAGGACCATACAGAGAATTGCAATGAATATGTTGAGGATGAGGATGAAGTTGTTGCTTCTCAAGATGGTGTTGATAATGTTGTCCATAAAGTTGCAACTGATGAGGAGTATGAGGGGGATGTAGATGATTTTTCAGGAGCACAAGTTGGGATTTATCATGGTGATCGTGCTGGTGATCTTGAACATAAACATTTCAGTCAAATTTCTGGGAATAATGCAGATGATTTCGATGTTCAAGATGATTCATGCACATCATATGAGCATCATCAAGACAGCATTGATTGTTGTGGTCCACTTGATATAGGAGCTGATGGGAGACACTCTAGTTAAGTGTGATAATTTCACAGTAAATATTCTTGAAGGTTTGAGAGGAAGATTTCAGGGATCTGTTTGGTTTCCCTGCTGTTGTTCTGCAAGACTGAATATTATTATGGAAAGTCAAGGAATTAATATGATTACTCATGGAAGCTTGGAGAAGCTGATGCCTGGTATCCAATGTTGATTACTGGGAAGCAGTGGTTGTACTATACATCTTTCCAAATTGAAGTTGGCATCAGTTTTAAAGGATCTGATAGTGCCAGAGGTTCCTCGGCAGACCTTTCAAGGCTCGCTTGGTGGCCTAATTAAGAACAATTTCAGATTGACAGTAATGGCAATACTACTGCAAAATCCTGTTTTGCTTGCAAAATTTTGAGGATGTAGGTGGAAAGCATTTTGCAAGACGCAAGTAGTTTATAAAAGGTGATTAATTTTTCATGGTTGGGCCAAAGGGACGCTCGGTAATTTGCATAGCTGTGGGTGCGCAATTTGCTTAGCATGACCTGAATCCTGTTTCTTTTTATTTTCAGCTGGATCAGTGTCATGGTAACAATCTTGCTGTTTGATCACCCCATTGTTGGAAAGACCCTGGGTTCACCATCTGAAAGGAATGGTGTCTAAAAAAAGGCTTTTCATCTCTTCTGTTGGTTCCCCCCGCCTCTTGACATGATAATTACTTGCTGCCAATATTCCTAGCGATGGTTTTTGTGTCATTAGTGTAACTGCCAGTGTTAATTGTGTTTCTAGGCCCACCATTAATTTTGTAGATGGTTTAGCTTAGCTTCGAATGAGAGAACTCCATACCATTGTAACGATATTTGTGACAATAAGATTCAGTACTATTCCTTTTTTCCCCGACCAGCAGCTGAAATCTCCCTCTGTCTGTGGGTGTGCCCGCTCATGTGTATTTCTGTTTATTTTGTCGTCGCTCAAAATAATTCGCCACCAGAAGCTGTGAATGATTGTGCAAATGCAATTTCTTCAAATTGGAGGTTATAATGCTAGTTTTCCTGCAACTTGGTCTTGAATGAAAAAGTGCGTGCTGTTTTCGCAGCATCTGTGGCTCTCAAGTGTATTTTTAGATCAGGTATTTCTCAACCACCATAGAATTCTATGGTAATATTTTGAATGTATATGGTATTGTGGTTGTAATTTTAAAAAATTTATTTAATAAAAATTGTAGGTTTGTTTTAAAGTTTGTTGTGATTAAAAAAAAATATATTTTTTTGTGTTTTGTTAATATGTTTTTTGTATGACGTTTGATTGTAAAATTACTTAAAAGAATATATATATATATATATATATATATAAAATGGCAAAACATTGTTGTTTTATAATTACGATTATATAACGAAATGAATAATCCTTATACATTATTAAAAGTTTTTTATTTTTTCATTGTACTATCAAACTATTTACAATTCCATCGCGTACAAAATTCATATGTGAAGGCCTCTGCGATCCTTGAATAGGTGAGTGAGGTACAATATCAGGTAAAAAGTCATATGGAATGAAATTGGAATTGCAATCATACTAAAAAAAAACCTCATCATCTTGCGATTTCCTAATATAATTATATAGTGCCATTGATGCAACTACAATCTCAACTTGTATTTTATATAGATAAGCAGACATCTTTTGCAAAATTCCCCACCTCTGTTTCCATACCCCAAAAGAATGTTCTATCATGTTACGTAGTGATGAGTGTGCATGATTAAACACTTCTTCCCGCCCGCTTGGTTGTCCACGATGCCTAAATTATTGTAAGTGATACCTCTTGCCTTTACAGGGATCAAAATACCTAAACTCATTGAGATATCCAGCATCAACCAAATAGTATTTCCCTGCAAATAAGAACAACATGCTAATTTTTTACAAAAAAAAAATAAAATTATATGCCTTCATCTACCGAGTCTTCAATTTATTTCAAACCACAACCTTCTGGTGTTTTGTAAATTTTATACTGCTATTGTCAATAGTCTCAAGAAAAATATGCGTATTGTGTGCACTGTCTTTCCATCCTGCCCACACAAACATGAATTGCATGTTGAAACTATAAGTAGCCATGACATTTTATGTTGGTACACCTTTTCTTCCAATAAATAGAATTTGATTATCGAATGATATGCAAGCACGAACATGTGTGCCATTAATTACACCGACACAATTCTACAGGACAAAAAAAAAAAGTAATCATAATCATTAATAAAATATTTCATATTCATTTAAACAACTTAGTTAAAAAGAAATTAATCTTACCTTGAAATGTGACATATATCTTGGATTCCTTGCAATTTTTTTTGGTGTGCTCGTAAATTATGGATCTAGTAGTTTTATGATTTCTACAACAAACAAACATAATGATTTCAGGATTTCTTTGAAACATCTACTAACAATTTCACTTGAATGTTGAAATCTCTCCTGCATTTTCATATTTGACGCCCCTACTCTTATTGTAAATAGAAACATAGTCACCTTTTCAATAAAACTCATTCTTCTTGATGGTTTTAAGCCATGATGCGTTTCTAAATCATTGCACATACTCAACAAAGTAGTTGTGTCCATTCTAAACATATTAACACATCGTTTCCAATGACCTCTTAAAACCTCATTCAACCAACGCATCCCTATGTTGTATGAAACTATACATGATTCTTTATGTATATAATTAATTAATACATGTTTATAGCTCCGGCCGTGTATATAATTAATTTATTCATATCAAATTGCCTCCTTAAAATAAATTCATCATCATCATCATCATCATCACTTTCATTGTCACCGTCACCGTCATCATCATCGTCATCACTGTTGTTGTTGTTGTTGTTGTCGTCATTGTTGTTGTTTCCATCACCATCATCTTCAGCATCAGCAACTGAGGCACCACTACTTTCACAACTAGGATAATTAATGTGGTCTATAATGCAGTTTATTACATTATCATAATTGTAATCAAAATCTTCGTTAAATATGACATTAAACCATGAATCATCCATATCTTTAATTACATATAAATAAATAAAATTAGTATGTTGTTAATAAAATACTATAAGTAATTAAATATCATTCAGTTAAAAAATAAATGAAATCAAAGATTTAGTGAGAAATCATTTATTACATACCTGTAAAGCAAAAAAAAGGGTGTTCCACTTGCTTGTATCAAATGCAATTGAAAGGTTTGTTCTGAAGGATGTTATGACATTGGAAAACATGAAACACACATCCCTTCTTATATAGAAAAATTTAAATGATGTCTACATCTCTTTTGAAATATTTTGCTTTCAAAATAATTGTGTTCTGACATGTATGAGCTGTAAAATGAACATATAGATGTTCTTTTGTAGGTAGAATGTTGATACTTTCACGTGATTCCAATAAAACTATTGTCCTCCTTCAATTATTCAAGATGCTTTGGCCCTACTGTTTTGTTTCCATTACTCTACATTTTAGTCCTTATATGTTTTGAATTTCTGCACTTTGAAACCATCACATGCATCATTTTCATTTGCAGCTTTATCTTTAACTTTTGTACCATTTATTTTCTGCTACCGTAAATAATTATACCCACAATTAATATTACCTGTTTACATTGACTTAAATAACGAGCTAATCAACGCAATAACGCGACAGACATAAAATTAAAAAAATGATCTATTTTGAAACAACGACTAATCTCTGAAATATGAATTCAAATAAAAAAAAATACACGCAACTCAACAGTCTGATAACTAACATAAAAAGTCCATAAATACAACAATTAATCTCTGAAATATGAATTTGAATAAAAAAAATACACGCAACTCAACAGTCCAATATCTCACATAAAAAGTCCATAAATACAACAACAGTAAAAAACTAACCGCAATGGATATGCCCATATCTCCAACACGAAATGTGGAATAATATAATGACTCAAACGAACTTTGACAACTGCAAACTACTCTTTTCAAAACTGTCATCACATTATTTTGCAAAAATAAAATAAGCATGTATAAATAAATTATCAATCATGTCAAATAACATCACACAATACATTTAGCTATAACTTGAATATAGTTAATTGATTAACTTTACAAAAATGAAATCATACCATATTAGCTAAGCACGTTTACTTCGTGCATATATTCGCTGCAACCATTTCAACTTCTGTTCAAGATCACCTATACTGGACTACATTTCTCTTTTCCTTCTTAAACTAAGATACTCCGTAGCAAAGTCGTGAAAATCATCATCAAAGAAGTTGAATCATTCCTAGTCGATATACTCTCAAATAGTTGATCCCACCTTGACAGCAGCTGAACACCAATTCCAGATGTTTTCTTCTTTCTACCTCAAACCTCAGAAGGACCTCGTTCTTTCTTTTTCTACTACTCTTTGTGTTGCTGTTGCTTGACATATTCACCCCACCAACCATTTGAGACATTTCAGTGTCCAAATTTAGAATCCCATCATTCTCTGAATCACCGTTTCCTTCTTTGAAATCAGTACCATCAATGTTGGCTTTGCTTGTGCCAGGATTGACATCATTACCACCAAGTACTCCTGATGAAGGAGCCTATGCAAACTCTCTAGTTGCGATAATGTTGGAATACATTATGTCAAATTTAATCTTCAAAGACGGTTCAATATCTTTTTGTCTGAATTTTTTGGCTCCTCTAATTTCCTACATGTAATAAGTACAAGTAAGTAATGAAGGATCATAAATTGAACATTTTTTCAAAATTTGACAACAAGAAATGAAATTATTAGGATGATGAGGAATTGACCTGAATTTTTGCTTTGCACCACTCATCGCTAGCTAAAATTGTTCCTAATTCACTACTCTATAACAGTTTCAGAAACTAGCTTTGTCTATATCCTCCAATCCTTTTTGCATCCATCCCATTTGTTTTTCGGTCGTGTTTTAGTGAATGCATGGCTAGTTTGTTCTTTGAATGATGTTATAAGAAATTTCCACCCCGTTTTATCAAAATGAGTATTAGGTTTTATTCCCATATCAATGGCCTTAATACACAGATCACAAAATATATGCAACATTTCCTTTGTTCAACAGCCTTATCCAAAGATTCAAGACCTTCTATGATATCTTTTAAAACATATAACAAAAGAAAACAATCAATGATATCAATTACTTGGAGGGACAAATATAACTGTGGATTCAACCAATACAGTAGAATAATCTATGGTTTTTTTTTTTTTTCATGCTTGCTTGTTGGTGATTCCTCTCTTAAGGTGAAATTGCTCAAGTCAATAATTATTTTAGACATATCTGTCAATTTAAGCTTTATGTTTTGGGAGATGTTTTTAATTTTATAGTTCCAATCCATATTCAATGAAACATCTATTTTATCTTATTATGGTTATCTTAAACAAGTGAGATTGGGTTCATCTCTCAATGACATAAACTGAAGCACACGAAAACATACTCTTTGCTTTTCAATTCAATGTAGCAAATACAGAATATAGGTTTTGTAGGACAAACAAAAAGGCTCATAAGGCAATAGAATTGAAGTAGGTCACAATTAATTTTGTTGCAATATTCTATCCTTGCATCGCAGGCCATGGTTAACTATAGTTATCTGGAATTAAAATTTTCCAGGAAAGTTTGTGGCAAGGTAAAAATCAAAACATTTATGTTGAAAATGGCTGTAAAAAATGATACTGTAAATCTAAAGTTCAGCATTACATGAGTATTTTTGCGTAATTAGAGGATGACAGAAACTACTCTACTCATTAACGTAAACGGATTAAGCAAAGCACAAATGAAATAACTTTTCTCCTCGGTTAATCACACAACTATTGAGATTATTTTTTTAAAAAAAAAACACCTGTAAAGAACTCTATTGTTTATCAGATTCAACAATAATCAGTATGGATGAATCACATTGTTTCCAGTAAACAAACAAAAAATCAAGCAGCAGCAGTGTAAACTAGTAGATGACCAACTAGGAAATCGATTTCAACGCAGAACAACATATAATTATGCACAGTAAACAGATTTCATGAAGCAACATATAAATTAAATTTAGAGCTAAATAAAAAAAAATGAAGATGGAGATAAGGTAGGAACTTACGGTTCTCTCTTCCATGTGAGTTTTCTCAGCACGGATCTGCTGTTTTTTTTCTGCAAACAGAAACAGTGGAAACCTCTCGGCACAATTTATATCGGTGAAGGTGACAGATCTTTATTTGAAAGAAGAAGGGACATAGGGGAACATGGCAAATTACAATTGCTTGAAAGAAGATGGTTTGAAAGAAGAAGACACCCTTTTCGTTGTCGTTTAGAAGGAGATGAGAGAAGGGAATAGAGGGGAACAAGGATGAACACTCTCTCTGGCGTCTAACTTTGGGAAATAAGGGTAGGATTTTTACACATCTGAATAATTGAACCTCTCAGGTTGTTTTTGAAAACTTTTGCAATGGTTTCGTTGTCTTTTGGCAAGAGACAAGAGAAAGGAACAGAGGGAAATGATGAAATTTGGGAAATGATAGGATTTTTCCATATCAATGGAAATGAGCTCTCGGGTTGGGAAAGTTTTGCAATATTAATTAATTCTGCAGTGTCGGTGAGAGAGATGAGAACACAACCATGAGAAAAACAATTGGAAATTGCTTTCCACAAATTAAGGTCTATCCTCAGTTTCAGGTGGGACCCACGTGTAATAAAAGTGTGGTTAATATTTAACCAAACACTTTACAACAACGTTTGCTAGCAACCGCAGTCACAGCGCCAAACACCTACTTTATGTGCCTCACCTGTAACTCGATGATGAAATAAGTCAAATTAGTAATATTCAGAAGGGATGAAAAATAAATAAGTTGAATTCCTGTAATTAGCTAAGTTGAAACTGATATTATATTTTTGTATTCGTTAGGTTAAAAGAAAAATAGATCTAATTAGTTTATTTTAATCTTTAGAATTTAATTATGTCTTATATTTTGATGATGAAGTACTTTTAATGTAAAAAATTATTGGATCATGGAAAAGAATGTAAATTATGTTGTTATTTGGTAAAGGTTTAGAATGGTTGTATAGTGACTCTTGAGATTGATTGTGTGGATTTGTGGTAATGTGGATAACTACTAAAAAAATCCTGGTTTTTCTATGTACCAATGATTAATGAAAAGATCTTAACGTGTTCTTAAAGCAGGGGATGTTCTTAAAGTAGGGAATGTTTCATCACCTCACTCGTATATGATAATTGCAGCCACTTTCCAGCAGAAATGCACAGGAACCCTAAACTGGTTGTTTGGTAAAGTTCTTAGGGGGTTGTTCCGATACCGACGACGGTAACCGGTGTATGGCGGAGCTGTGTGTTTCCAGTTTATATTTATTGATTGCATGGGTAGATTAACCACAAAAAAGAAGAAAAGGCGACGTAATTCTGACGTCGAACACTTGTGGATGGGGGCAAAAAGCAATCGAGGATGGAGATTTGAGCTCGACAAAAACGTTTGTAGAACTGCAGTTCTTGCACCTTACTCCAATGGAGATGGAAACCCAGCACCCATTGCAGTAGCTAGAAGCATAGCAGCAAAAGATGCCAAATCTGTGGTCTCATCAGCAAAATAGAAAGCAAGGAATTTGAGATGGACCACACAACACATGAGCAGCAGCATTTGCCACAGAGGAGTATTGACCAAGCATTGGATCTTCGAAGTTGCTTGCTAAAACACGCATAATTCCTTTATTATTTATATTCCTGCATCATGAAATTTCTGTTTATATACTTTCTGGTTCTTGAGATTGTTTTAAAAATTTACCTAGATTCTTTTTTTTTTTTTTCCTCAAAGTCCTTGATTGAAAGTTTTTTAATCATCATATATATTTTATAATAAATACAATTTAATCATTAATTAAGTTCTTACAAATCAAAACATACATTTTGTCAAAACTCTTAGAATATTCTATGATATTCTAGGAAACAAAAATTCAACTAAATCACAATAATAATCACATATATGATAAATTAACCCAATCAAACAAAAACTATCAAAAAGTTAAGTACTATCTTATTAGTTTAAGGTAGAATTTCCCC
>Ga0325411_1004892_pt1 | contig 14954 bp, 11 predicted proteins | sample PopdelMetagenome_13_FD_206181 | JGI IMG/M metagenome (GOLD analysis project Ga0325411, IMG submission 206181) | Populus deltoides microbial communities from Bellville, Georgia, United States - Xylem-PdIQD-R4 | ecosystem: Host-associated > Plants > Phyllosphere > Stem > Wood/Secondary xylem... | reverse complement strand
TGGATGGATGGATGTCTTCATGAAGATATTGCTTGTTCAATTACATGAAAGCATCATCATATTGTAACAATCCAAAACATATTACATGCAGCTTGCACAGTTTAAAACTTTAAATAGCATATTAGACTGAGGATTAGGCTTCTGGAAGAAATATAGCACACATCTCTTAAAACAATAACCAATTGTGCAGCCATCATGCAAAAACCACTCAACACCTGCAGTTATGTTTTAAGAGATTTGAGACGGCTGCAATCCATCTCCATTGCGGGAGGGGGGGTGGGGGGTTGGTTTGCTACACTATAAAAAGGCAAAATAAAAAAAACAATGCCTTCGAAAAATTTACGAATGAAAAAGAAAAAAGAATGGTGGTGGAAGCCCATAACACAACCATGCATGCCAAATCCTACTATTACAAACCTACGGTACATGTGCAAACTCAACTTAATTACAATTAGTGAAACAGAAGACTAATGGAGGTTGGTTTAAGATCCTAAACGAGCTCTGTCATCTGGTCCGGCAAGCATAATCTGGCATTCCAATGATTAGCAAAAACAAAAAGGGTTATTTCATTTATGGACGAGACAAAAAGATCAATCACGCTAATGTATAAAACTTTAATACAAGGATTTATGGACAGATTTTGAGACGCACTTACATTGCAATCAAAAGCAAACCTTCTTGCAAGCATAATGGCTGCATTCCTCTCTCTTGCAGATTCAAATGCTAATACGAAGGAAAGCCCTTTCTTTGCTTGCCAAAACAATGCTTGAGCTGCAGCATTCCCACCTCCTCTAACTCCACACAGCTAAAAGCATAGGAGTGTGAGAAATGGCTGACCCGAAAGGGTCCTTTATTGATAAAACCAAAATAAGACACTAATGTCCAACAAAAGAACCGTTGACAACTTTGTAGGCACATAAGAGGGGTGTGTGTGTTTGTGTCTGTGTGCTGAAAGGACAGACCAAAATATTTTGCAATCAAAAGAGAATAAAAGTAAAAAAGAAGTGAAGGGTATGGACCTTCATAAACACAAAACCATCTTATCTGTGATATCTGAGAAAGGAAAATATTAAACAGCTCATCATACCTGCATTGAAGTAGAGTAGTACTCTTTAGCATTTGTCAACTTCCCTTTCCGAAGCTTTATCCTCATCTTTCCGACATGAAGCACATGAATAGATTCTGATGGATGATCTACCCCATTCGTCTGGGTAACAATAACCTGTAAAGTAAACAAAATTAAATGGTGAATAATAGCATCCTTATACTTTTTTATTTGGCCCCATACCACAATGAGACAACATTAAGCTAAACACCCTCTATAAATTCCATCAACTTCCACCAAGATGAATGTAAACTTCAACATGTTATCCTTGAAGAGTTATTACTATGATGCCCTCGATCCATGAGCTTCCAGCTCAATGGCATTTGCAAAACAAGAGGGTAAAGTCTCAAGTTTGAGTATTGCCTGTATCAGTTCATTGCTAATCTCAAAAAGAAAAGCATTTTTAGCAATAACAAGAAACACTGGGCAGAGACTAGAATGCATGTATGTTTCCATGCTCAAGGAAAAGCAATGAGACTATGGGAGTGTAAATGCCACCTTGATGGTTACAATGGTTAAGAAAATACCCCTTCAACTCAATGAAGGAAGCAGAATCAGGTACACAACTACTCATCACTCATTGTGATTATTCCTATAAACTAGGGTTGTGTCCTCAAAGTCATAACCTCAGAATCTCTAATATACATCTTTTCCTATTTTCAGTACGTGTATGCACACTCTCTTAAGACCATGAGAGTCAAAGAACCTACATTGCGCTAAGTTGCAAATAGCCAAATATCATTACCTTTTCACTAACATATTGCAGTAAGAGCATTAGAATGAAAACATCAGCAAGCCCTCAAGATTCAAGAATGAACAAAAAGAAAATATCCAATTACCACATGCACATGCACTTTTGTCTATACTTCATGAGGCATCCGTGGAGACTTGATGTTGGTCTGAGTTCAATTTAAACCAGTGACTAACACCATTGGTCAGCCTGGCCAGAACTTGACCCACAACCCACCCTTCAATTTAGAAGGGTAACAGAAATCACTGAAATGGCCATTGTTAAGATGCACAATATGCAGTGTTCAGATAACAATTCCAAAATATTGAACTTGACATGTTTAGATACCAAAAAAAAAGAAGAGAAATGTTAAACCAGTTTTAGCACAACTTACATTGAATTCAACATCATGTTTTCGCACAAGTGCCTCCACATAACTTCCCAGACCAGCAGCTGTTCACAAAATCACATCAGCCAATTATCTTTCTAAATCGCATGGTTCATAACTTCAAGTACAGACATGTGAACCACATAATTTTAATTATCAAGTTCCATATACTAATGGAAATTGAGAACAGTCATGAAAAATGATTCTGTAATCTGTCCAACTAGTTTGGGATCAAAGCTTTGTTGAGCTGGATCCATAAAAATTGGAAACCAAGAACCAAATTAGAGAAGCAGATCAAATACAGACCAGGATCAATGGGACAAGTAGTGCTCAAAGAAAATTGTTGGCCATCAGAAATAATTTCAGCTTGCAGGACTCGTCCAACATCAAAAGGCTCTAGAGCATAAACTGGTTTGGTAGCTCCTGTAGAGAGTAAAATTAATGAAAGTTGTCAATAGTCTCTTTCATCCAGCATTTATGGTAACTAAGCATAAATCATAAACAACCCAAAATATGCTATTCTCTTCATGAATCCCACAAATACTCACTAGCAAAATCCATTTTCATTTAACCCTCTAACTCCATAGATATTCCCAAAAATCAAAATCAAAGTGTCTAACTTGTTAACTATTTAATTTTCTGTCAATTCATCTAAACTTGCAGGGCAAGTACCCATTTTCACATAACTCATCCCATATTCTATTCTAGCCTTGCTAGATAACACAGGTCCTCGATTCAGCCAATCCAACCTTCATATATCAAGATACTGAAATCTCAATCAATCTATTGGATTTCACATCCCGCTCATATCCTCAATAAAAAATGCTCTGTTGATAGTTGAATGTTGGAGAACAAGCAGCATTGCATCCAACAAGTTGCTTGCTTAACAAAAAAGGTGACAGAATCATGTACTAACAGGTTTCATGCTTCATAGCAACTGTTTGGTTCACAAAATGACAATCATCTCACAAAGGGTTGACAGTGGCTAGATCAAATCTACAAGACAGAAACTAAATAACTTAAAGACACTAAGCAAGAATGAAATGCTATCCTCTAATAACACAGAACCAACCATAAAACATCTACTGTGTTTTGTTCAATTGTTCAAAGCATCCCGAAGAGAAACATGATTGCAGATAGAAACCTGATATAAGCTCCTTTTTTCCACCATCAGATGATAGACGATACCACTGAATGGAACATTTTGAAAGTTCTGGAGCATTATCAGAGCAAGGATTGATCCGCAAACACGAACCTAAAGCTTCAGTGCCATCCAATTCAAATAATTGAAATATGCTCTGCTCTGCTCGCCTGCTCCTTGCCAGCTGAGAAAAATCAGGTTGGGGGGTGTATTTAAGAAGTCAATTCTCTGATATATTATTCAGCAAGTTCAGTATAAATGAACAACAAAATGATGGACATTAGAATTGCATGTCAAAAGCAAGAGATCATAATTGAAGATCTCACAGGAAACATTTTTAGAAGGAAGCATGCATAAAGAATTTCCTCTTAACCATTGAGTCACTCTGACAAAAGCATATCACGTTAATTAAAGCCTAAACCAGATCTTAAACCATTCAAAGACTTCAATTTTGAATTACAAAATCAACCAACTTAAACTTATTGCTCGAAAGTTTTGCATATTTTGACTTGCTTGAAGATTTTAAACAACATTCTGAAACCAAAGAACTCAACACCGGGTTGGAAAGTGAGGATTAAAATAACAATCAGGGAGAAGTAACCGTACAAGTCAAATGATAAATGAAAATTCTAAGATTGGATAATGGTGGAAAAGCAGTAACAACTAAGCATCTTCACAACATGCAGTTAAAATGAGAATTACTGAGAAGTTACAAAAGCTATTTACGACCAGCACATAATATCTTTACAAGCAATAAAAATACCTCCTTTTGAAGCAGCAGAGAACGTTTAGACTTCTCAGCAAGTTGAATCCTCAATGCTCGTATCTCATGTTCCATGTCCATGACCTACAATTATATGTTCAATTCACTTGTGATCAATAAATGAATTTGTGTCTCCAGATTTGAAAGTTCATAAAGCTATCAGTCACCACAAGCATTGCAGAGGAGTGAAAAATCACTATCCTAGAAACTCAATTTCCCTTGAATTTTGAAATTTCTGATAACCTACAACTCATAACTTTGACCGGTGCCCATTCAAAAAGTCTGAAGTATAATTTTCATTGTAGAAGCAAACTATATTTTCAACGATCATTATCAGTTCTGACTTAACTTGGTCCTCAAAAAGGATAAATACATGCATCTGAAAGCAACTTTAGAATTATGATTGTCGAGTTCTAGTTTGAAATGCAGTTAAAACACATAATAGGCTTAGAGAAATAGATAAAAACCCTGAAAAGGACAGTCATGAGCCCCAAATATGTTACAAGAACCTCACCATATTTCATAGAAAAGTGAAACAAACTAGTTTTGTAACTAGAACGTCTGGTGGGAAGTAAAATTTTCACCAAAGATCCAGCACACACCTTACTTGGCTGATGCAACATTTTGATCCTTCTAGCCTCTTGAACCTCCTTCATTAATTCTTCCAAGTCCTAATATGCCACACAAATTTTTTTTGTAAAGAATAAGATGAAAAAAGAAAAAAAAATGCAGCAAAATAATGCACAAACTACAAACTTAACAGGATTCAAACACAAAAGGAGCATAAAAAGAACAAGAAAAGCATGTCAGACTGTCCTTGTCAATTTCAAAAGCAGAAAAGTACCAACTCATAGCTAACTGCAAGTATTGAAAAATGAAAAGCAATAAAGAGGATATCTAATCTAATATCCACATAAAACAAGATCTTTTTAAAATTTATAACCTTAGCAAAGGGCCAAACTCCCATTGAAGCTGTAATAACTAATAATTAGTATAAACCTGCTTTCCAGAAGCTCGAGACATTCGTTCATGTTCCTGAATCGCTTCTTCCACCCTCTGGACTGCTGCTCTCGCACTCTCAATTTCAGCACGAGCATAAGCTCTTTCCCCGTCGACAAGTTTCTTGGCATCCTCTGAAGCCTAAAAAAGGATACAAACACTAGATGATGAGGCAGAAAAATGCTTATTGGTAACTCAGATTCTCAAATTAAAAAAAAAATAATATATATATATATAAGAAAACTTGCTGAATGGAATTTGCTAGCTTAAGAAAAATTTGTTAAATTTCATCAAAGACTAGATTACCTGCTTGAGGAAATTTGCTAGCTTCTTTACTTCTGCTTTTTCTTGAATCAACTCTCCTTCCCTATGAGTCAGCTGAACTGCCAATGCTTCCACCTAGAAGAATTGACCATAATTTATCTTCCACATAAATCTTTAAGTACTCAATGGCAGCAGAACCAATTCATTAAGTTACACATGAAATCAAAATTTTTGGATGGGAAATTTGATAAAAGCAGCAGTGAAGTAAGACCAACCATGGCAATAGCCTCTTCCACATCATCCTTGTTTCTACCTGCCACTCGTCCTTTTAATGATTCTAGCGCATCCCTAAGCTTCTTCAATAGAACATGTTTCTCTAATGAAGCTGCCTCTCTGAGCCTAGCCTGTAATCAAAAGTTGAATAGCTTATAATTTGATTTCTTATATCATCCATTCTCTTTAGCAAATTAATAACTCCAAAGTTTTAAAGCTTGAGAAATGGAGAAACAAACAACCGACTTCCAACTTTTTTCCACAATTAATTGATGCTCCACTCAATTGACAAGAAAAAAAGAAGTAGACAAAACCATGTAATCGGTCAGCTGAATTTATTACTTCCAATTGGATGGTTGAAAAATAACATGAAGAATAAGTTTGAAAACTATTTCCCTAACCAAACTTAAATTTCTCTGCAACCAAAAGGGTAAAGTAACAGACAATTGAGGAGGTCAAGTTATTCAAAAATTAGACAATCCATCTAAAGCAAAACAAATCAAGCTTCCAGAAACAAAACAAAATGTTAAATACAACTTAAAAGAAACTTAACCTCTTCTGACAACTTGGCAGCAGCAGCCAATCCCTTTTCAAATTTATTGGCAAGGTCACGGACAGAGAGGCGTTTCTGCTGTTCCAAAAGTAAAGCAGTCTCGCGTGCCACAACCTCCTTCATAGACAATACTTTTGGGCTATCTTTTGCATCCACAATCTGATTGTTAGCTCCAATTTTGTAATTAGGAAACCGACTAGAAGCAAATGCAACATCAGCTGATACAGCTGGGACAGCATCTTTTTGCATAGTATCTCCAAAATCACGGGTTACCCTGGTCATTGTCTCAATATGAGTACCCTGTTTGACAACCAAATAGGTAATATTAACAGAAATGGATTAATTGGATAATCAATATAAAAGCATTTCCCAACAAAAACAAAAGCGAAATGCAGGTCAGCGTTAACCTACCGAAATTAATCCAGTCAAGTAACTAGTCAGAGGGGGGAAAAAAAGTAACCCTTTTTACTTGCTTAAAAAAAAAGGATTTTTAATCTTTCATTAGTAAGAGAATCAAAACTTCAAAAAAGAAGGAAAGAAAGAAATTCTCATGTTAATTTTTCTCCTAATTTTCCTGAGTTTTTCTCAGCAATCAAACAGGCAGTTACAGTCAACAAAAAGAGCTGAGATGACATAAAAAATGGCAAGAAGCTAAAGATCAAAAAAATATTTTCTACAATCATCCACGAAATCAAAAGGAAAACCTTTAACTATTATAAGCTTTGACGGCGATCAAAAACAGCAGAAACAACTATAAACAAATACCAAAAAAGTTCCTAAAAAAGGTTAATCACATCATAATCAGAGAAAACACACATAAGCAAAAGGCAAAGACTGAAACAACAAAGCATACACAATAGTACTGCTAAGAAGTCAAAGTAAAGAGCTAGAGAAACATGAAAATGAAACCCTAGCTCTCTAATATCTTTTGGGGTTAAAGAAAAGCTAAAATGGAGACAAGAAGGGAGAAACTTGGGGACTTACAGATCATGAAAATACTTAAATACAGCAAATAAATGAGAGGTGAGAGATGGGTTTTTGAGATTCTTAGATCAGATGAAACTTAAACTAGCCAAGATTGAAATTTTTTTTTTGAGAGAGAATTCGACTGTTCATTCACAGAGAGACAGAATGATACTTTTTCTATGAATTTAAATGGAAGATGCAAGGTGGGTAGGCTTCACTTTTTAAAAAGGAAAGCAAACAAGAAGTAAAAAAAGGAAAGGGAAAAGAAAAGGCCGCCCTTATGACTTTGTTACTTATTTTTTATATTTTATTTTACTTTTTTTCAAATAAGTACCAGTTGGCTTGATAACGAATTCTAATGTATTGTTTTGTTAGTGTTAAAGTTGTTTATTAATTTATTTTTAAAAATATTTTTTAATTTTAATTTTTTTTAATATTAATATATTAAAATATAAAAAATATTTTAAATAAAAACATGATATCAAATAAAAACAATCAATATTGTTCTTTTTTTGAGGTTGAAATTATCTAAAAATACCAAAACCACTATTATTTTTTTTTATAATACGTTCTAGAATGCAGTGCAAACTATATTCTTAAAAAATTTATTTTTTTGTTAAAATTTAATATGATTTTTATGTTTTCGATCATTTTAATATGCTAATATCAAAAATAATTTTATAAAAAATAAAAAAAATCATTAACATACATTTCAGCACGAAAAATTATTTAAAAAACAATTGTTATCAAACTGCCAAGCACTCTTTTAGTATATAAGTGCGGTAATTTTTATTGTATTTATTTTTAAAAAATATCAAATTAATATTTTATATATATTAATATTTTTAATGTGTTAAATTAAAAACTAAAACAAAATAAAAAATTTTATTTTAATATATTTTTAAATAAAAAACTTTTAAAAAAATATTATACAATATATTACAAAACACATTAAAAACTTTAAATAGTTCATTCTAGATATTAAACTTTCTTCCTTGTGACCTATAAGAAAATTCATTTACTGGTTGATGATATTTGATATTATAGTTTAAATGTCTTTGTTTTTTTAAAAAAAACATCAAATTGCATGTTTTTTTTAGTGGTTTTTATATATGAAAATGTTTAAATAAAAAAAACTGAGAGAGATAAATTTAATATTTATTTAAATAAAAATACTTTAAAAAACTATTTTCAATAATTAAGATTTACAAGTGAGTATTTTTTAAAAATATAATTACACTGCTTATGCGTGTCGTCATGCCTGGAAAACTTTGAAACTTTCAGGAGGGGTCCGACACTTTGCTATCCTAGTATCTCTCTTGATTCTTGAAAAGGAAGGATTGGTCTGTTTTAACAAACAAAAGAAGGAGAGCTTGTGGCCTGTTGAGACGACGAGGATGATGTTTCTGTACAGGCAATTTAACATACAGGCAGGCAGTATACTCAAGGGACCGTCCTTTCTCTTGCTGTTAAGCTGACCAGAAGCTGTCCACACCAGTCTCTTTCACTGGAGCATCTGTTAAGCGTGCACAGTTGGTGCCAAGTTGAGGTATATAGAGTCATAGAATTTTTTGCTTGCAGAATGAGGGCAATTTGCCAACTCATTCGCTGGATAGCCACAAACACTTTATGGTGCTAGGACTATTCTGCCAGCAACTAGTAATTAAAGCCGGCAGAGCATGATCTCTAAGGAAAAAAAATAAAGGAAAACTGCAGTAAACCAGAAAGGAAAAGAGCAGGCTTTCGTTGAAAAAGAAGAGCAGCCCAAGTTCATTGAATGCTGATCACTTACTAATAATACTGGATCCCTTATCAAGAGCAATGAAGAAAAGCAGGAGAGGTAAAACGAGGAAAATCCAAGTAGATCCTGTCAAAAAAAAAACAGAAAAATCCAAGTAGAAGACAGCGAGCGCAGCCTACGCTCGGGACCCAATTTAGGATCGTGGAAAATTACCTCGCAAGATGGCATCCAAAGTCCAAAGATTCTTCTGAATCTCCAAGCTGCATTGACAAGAAACCAATGGGTTATTCATTTGTAACATAACAAACATATCACTGTGAAATGTGAATCTTCTTCATGTGGGCCTGTTCATTCTTGCTAAAATTTCGAAACCCAGATCCACAATAGTCCAATACTGCACGTAATTGAACTCCTCCCTTCAAAATCCAACCTTCATGGGCCTCACACTCCTTCTCAAATCCATCTTTAACACAGCCTTCCTTTCCTGTTCTCACTGCCAAGCACCATGCTGGACTGACTTGTATAGAAAACTGAATCATGCTGCAGACTTGAGATCTCCATCTCTCTTCTTCACCTCCAAACATCATCTCAAAACACGAACAAATTGAAAAACCCTAAACCCCAACATGCCCTTCTATTCCTTCAATTCCAAATCCTAAAAGCATAGAAAATGGTAGGCCTACCAAGAAGCTTACTCCTTCCCATCATTTTCACCTCCATTGGTGTCATCATCCTCTTCTCCCTATACCAATCCACTCACCACATCCCTAGCGCTGAATTTACTTCCAGTAACAACCCAATCAAAGCCCCAATTGCCCGATTTGCCCCTCAAAACTTCACTCTCCTAATCAAAGTTCTCGCCTTCAACCGCCTAGACTCACTCTCCAGGTGCCTCAACTCCCTCTCTTCCGCCAACTACGGTGGCGACACTGTCCACCTCCACATCCACATTGATCATTTTTCCCTCACCAATGAATCCCTTAACGTTATTGATAAAAAACTTGAGGAATCGCGAAAAGTTTTGAACTTTGTTGATGGGTTTGATTGGAAATTTGGAAACAAAGTTGTGCATTATAGGACTAATAATGTTGGGTTGCAAGCTCAATGGCTAGAAGCTTGGTGGCCAAGTTCAGATCATGAGTTTTCGTTTATTGTTGAGGATGATTTGGAGGTTTCGCCGTTGTTTTATAAATTTGTGAGGGGTTTGATTGTTAATTACTATTACAATGTGTCGAATTTTAGTCCTTTTATATATGGTGCTTCACTTCAGCGTCCACGGTTTGTCCCAGGTACTCCTCTTATTTCAGGTTTTTTATTTGTTAGACTGGATGTTTTCATGTTCAATGTAAAGGTTTATAGATTTCTTGATTTTTTATATTGGGTTTTTGTGGGGATGTAGGTTGCTTCTCATGCTAAAACTAGCTTTAGAAGTAGTGTTCGAGGCTTTTCACTGTGTTAAAATCGAATCTCGGATTGGATTTTGAGTTAATTGCCTGGCTGAAATCCTTTTAATCTTTTGCTTGTGGCCTAAATATATGTATCATGTCCATAGGATGCGAACTTGAAAAGTTTCCATTTGGTGTTTCGCAATTGCATAAGCATATGTGAAGCTAGCTCATTCCACATCGCCGAGCTAAGTTTTTTACTGATTCCACTATGATGTCTAGGAATTGTCATGACACGTCGAAAACAATATGCATTAATTTTGTTGTTGGTAGAAAGTGCCATATGCAATATTTCTGTCTCTTATTAGAGCCTTTTTATGAAAATTGTGTTAATTCAACAATTCTCATTACATACCCTTGACCTGATTTTTTTTAGAAGAATTCTTTTACCTTTCTGAGAGTGATTTTGGTTTATCTGGCTGCTGATTGCAGGTAAACATGGAAACAAAATACAATTGGATAGTGAAACGCATCTTTTCTTGTACCAGTTGGTTGGTACTTGGGGTCAGATTCTCTTTCCAAAACCTTGGAAAGAGTTTAGGTTGTGGTATGATCTGCACAAGTCCAAGGGTATCAAGCCATTGCTTGATGGGATGGTAATCTAATGCCCCCCCTTCTTCACGTCCACTGATTTTTTTTCTGTCATTACTTGAACTCTTTGCTCAAATGAATTCTAAATCTAATATATTTGCAGGTGACTAATGGATGGTACAAAAGGATTGGAGAAAGAATCTGGACTCCTTGGTTCATTAAATTCATTCACTCTAGAGGTTATTTTAACATCTATACAAATTTTCAGCATGAGAGAGCACTCAGTGTCTCTCACAGGGATGCTGGTGTTAACTATGGGAAAACTGCTGGGCCTGACTCCCAATTATTGGATGGAAGTTCTCTTGACTTCAACTTACTGGAAATGCAACCTTTGAGCAATCTGAAATGGTACGATTACTGCTTCAGAGAAGTACTTCCTGGAAGAGTTGGAAGGACCTTGGATGAAGTTGGGTCTATTCTTCGGACTGTGCAGGAAGATCAGAGTGTTCTGCTTGTGAATATATTTGGGGCATCAGATACAATCACGAGGAACATGCTTTGCCACTTTGAGAGGCTAAATGTAAGGAACTATATATTGATTGGCCCTGGGTCTGATTTTTTATTTGATCTTGCTAGAAGAGGGCATCCTGTGATTGATGCTGACCAGTTTTTCAATTATCATAGAGCACAGAAAGTAATGGGATTTCAACATTCCAGTGCAGAGCTGATGAAGAACATTTTAGTGAATGCTTATGTAATCAAGAAGTGTTTAGAAAATGGGTATGATTCTTTGATAGTGGATGCAAACATGTTGGTTCTCAGTAAAGTTCAAGAGTTCATTGATCCTACTAATGATTTCTATGCTGGGAAGAGCTTGGGATTTTTCTTTGTTAGGAGCTCTTCTTCTGCTCGAGAAATTTGGTCTGGTCTCCTGAAGCAGGTTGCTGTCACAATAGGTAATGTTTTGTTCCAAGGAGAGAACACAGATTTTGTTTACTTAGTGAAGTTGTTGGAACAGAATGGTGTGAGAATTCACAGGGTTGATGAGGCGAACGTTGGCATCCAGATTCATGCCGATACTTCTAATCAATCATCTTTGGAGGCTGGGAAGAAGATGGCTTATTGGTTTGCAGGCACAGGTGTGGATTTGATTCAAAAGCGGCTTCAAGAATTGAGTTTGTGGGTTGTGGATGGTGACTCTTCTTGCTCTGCTGTTGTTTGTCACCAGTCATAGGCTTATAGCATCTAGTGGTAGGCAGATTTTGTTTAACCATTTTTTACCAATATTCTTCGTACAATCTGTAGAAATATTCTGAAATTCTTTTGCACGCATTCCATACCAAATGCAACCTATGTTGTATTGCAAATTTTTGGAACAATGAAACCCAAAAACTTGGTGCAGTGGGAATTTGTTCGGAACATGTTTTTAGTCTTGGGACCATGCTAGACTTATAAATGACAGGAGCTCCTTGCTAACTTGGACAGATTGATTAAAAACTTCTGAATCGTCGTGCCATGTAAATAATATCATGAACATGCTGTCTGATCGTTGGATTGACGGGGACCTCAGCTGTGCAAGATGTGTTTTAAGTCTCTCTTACAACACATCCAAATCGAAAGAGCTAAACCACTTGAAGATCGGGCACTCTTTTGTAAAATGAACCTCGGAATTCGATTTTCAAACATTGAATAATTGAATCAGGGATCTGCACATAGAAGACTTGAATCAACATTCATCATTCTCTCTCCAGCTACAAAAGCATGAACCTGGTTATCAATCTGAACCCAACTGCAACCGGGATTTTTCTTTGCACCTCTCGATTTCATCAGTTTCCTTACCTGGTTTGCCTCGTCCCATTTTCCAGCTTCTGCATACATGTTTGAAAGAACTGAGTAGTATCCAGAATGCTGGGGTTTCAACTTGAACAAATGTTCAGCTGCCCAATGAGCCAACTCAATATTCCCATGTATTCGGCATGCCCCAAGCAAAGCACCCCATACATTGGCATCGGGTTCAATGGGTAAGCTTTCAATAAGTTCTACTGCTTCCTCTATAAGTCCAGCCCGGCCAAGGAGATCGACCATACAAGCATAGTGCATTTGCGTTGGCTTAATATTATGGACCTGCATATGCTCAAAATATTTCTTCCCCTCTTCAACTAGCCCTCCATGACTGCAAGCAGACAAGACCGCAATGTATGAGACTGAATCATATTCCACCCCATCTTCCTTCATTGCTTCAAAAAGGTTGATAGCAATCGTCAATTCACCCAGCATTCCGTAACCTAAAATCATAGAATTCCAAGAGGCCGTGTCCCTGCTTGGAATTTGACGAAAGACCTTACCAGCAAGATCAATTCGTCCACATTTGACATAGAAGTCCAAAAGTGCATTGGCAATAAAGAGGTGCGTGTGCAAATGCTTTCTTACTGCTAATCCATGAACCTCTTTCCCTTGTTTCAATGCAGCAAGATTTGCACACGCTGAAATGACACCCATATAGGAAACTACATCAAGCTTCATACCCTTAATCCCCATTTCCAAGAATAAACGAAGAGATTCTGAGCAATTAGTTGTTTGAGAGTAGCCTATAATTAAAATGTTGTAAGATACTTCATCTCTAAGGGAGATCTTAAAGACTCTTCGAGCAAGATTTAGACAACCACATTTTGCATACATGTCTGTCAGAGCATTTGACACAAATAGATCAACAGACGACCCTGTGCGAATTGCCCTTGCATGGATTTCTTTTCCAGGACGAAGGAATCCAATTCGGGCACACACTGGAAGAACATTCGTGAAGGTGACAGAATTTGGTATTTCACCGTCAGCTTGCATTTGCCTCACTAAATCTACAGCTGCTAATTCAAGCCTATTTTGAGCAAAATTAGCTACCATGGCATTCCACGAAACAATATTCTTTTCACCTATCTGGTTAAACACATTGGATGCTTGAAGTGAACGACCTGATTTTGCATACATATCAATCAAAGCATTGGCAACAAAAATATCCGATTCAAGTCCAAATCTTAGACTAAACCCGTGAATTTCCTTCCCGAAGTCAAAAAGTTTTAATTCAACCAAGACAGGCAACATACTGGAAAAAGTGACAGAATTCGGCTTCACTCCTCCATCAATCATCAATCTAAACATCTCCAACGCATCTTGATTACGCTCAAGATAAGCAAGACTAGTAATTATTGCATTCCAAGAAACCCCATTTCTCTCTGAAATTTCATCAAAAACACGCCTCGAGTCTTTCACATACCCGCATTTCCCATACACGTCAACCAAAGCATTCCCTACAGTCACCTGAGAATCCAAGCCAGTCTTCACAACATAACAATGAATTTGCCTCCCCGTAACCCCATCCTCAAGTCCCGCGCAAACCGGCAAAACACTCACAACACTAACCATATTCGGCCTAAACCCAGACCTCAAATTCATTTCACAAAATAAATGAATTGCTTCGGCATAGAAACCATGAACCGAAAACACCCCAATGACCGAATTCCATGACACGACATCCCTTTCAAGCATTTCATCAAACACCCTCTTCACATCTTTCAAACCCCCACAATTCCCATAAAACAATAATAATGTGTTCCCTACAAACACATCCGAATCAAACCCAAGTTTAAACACAACCCCGTGAATCTCTCTACCTTTTTGAACACTCAAACTATCGGCACAAGCTTTCAGCACAAAAGGAAAGGTGTGATCATCAAGCCTGACACCCATTTTAACCATTTGATTATATGTTCTAAAATCATCATTAACGCGCGCCACCGACAAAGCGCGAATGAGAGTGTTCCACAAGAAAGCAGAGCGAGAGAAAGGAAGAGTTTGATGAAACAGATAGAGAGAGGTGGTGGGGTCATGAAAAGTGGCGTATTTGAGGATGAGAGAGGCACAAAGAGAGATACTTTGAGGAAGGAAGGCATTGAGGAGTGCAGAGGCGTGAGATTGTTTGGTTTGGGGGAGAGATTTGGCGTTGGAGATTAGAGAGAGGAGACTAGCGTGTGTGGAGAAAGAAGAGGAGTGTTTGCATAAGA
>Ga0325411_1004891_pt1 | contig 14955 bp, 6 predicted proteins | sample PopdelMetagenome_13_FD_206181 | JGI IMG/M metagenome (GOLD analysis project Ga0325411, IMG submission 206181) | Populus deltoides microbial communities from Bellville, Georgia, United States - Xylem-PdIQD-R4 | ecosystem: Host-associated > Plants > Phyllosphere > Stem > Wood/Secondary xylem... | reverse complement strand
AGCAATTAAAATAAACAATCATAGGAAAAATAAGCATAGGAGAACAAACATATTCATCATATAAACTGAAAAGAAAAGGTAAAATAAATCTCACAGTTCTTGAAATCCGAAGGTTTTCGTGTCCTTGTAACAAAAAAAAAGTGTTTTAGCCTTGCTTGTTTGTTGAACAACTAATCAAAAAGAAAGAAGAATGAATAATTTTGAGTTTCTTAGAGGAGGGGGGCTTTTTTCTCCTCTTGGTTGGCTACCCCCTTCTCTTCTCTCATTCTTTTTATATCCTAAGAAACCCTAGTCTCTATTTTACAAAATAGTTCTCCCTTAAATAGACTGTTTACATTTAAATACTTCAATAACTATTTTCCTAAAAAAAAAAATAGTCTTGCATGAAATCTTCAAGCTTTGACTTAGAGGAGCTAAATTGCTAAAATAAAAACTTGGATATCGGTTTAGATGCTTCAAAACATAATTTGGACTCGTTTCTTCACGAAACCTGTTTGCTAGCAGAATTCAGTTGTCATCTTTGGAAAATCATATCTCCCTCATATAACATCGTTTTTGGCTGAAGATTGGAGTGTTTATAGGCCTTTGAGTCAGGAATCCAAAAAAATTGAGTTTTCATCAATTGGACTTTTTTAGCTCTAGATATTCAAGTCGGAATGATCAAAGGTCAACACTGGCAAATTATGAGATTTGACTTTAAAGGCTATGATTTCCATGCTCTTCCTTATTGTATTTTCTTGCCTTAGATGTCCAGAAAGGTATGGATGTTAGCTTTTTAATGCCACTGGAATCACTTCATTTCAACCTCTAAAGCTCACGCTCTACACAAAACATCGACTGAAGGTCAAATTTGCCAATTATCTTCAATTTACTCCTTTTTGCATCTTCCATCCAAAAGTGCCTTCAAAACATAAAACAAAGAATATCAAGGCATTTTATATATAAAACACAGGCAAAACACTAGTTAAATATGGGTGAAACTATCGAATAATATGGTTGCATCAATACTTTCATCAATAACTTTAAATAGATTTTTAATTTATAAAAGTACTAATTTAACTCCATAAAGTAATCTTATATGAATTGGAATTTTAGTAGATGACATTTGACTAAGATATTTCTCAATGAGTTATAGGAACTAATTATTATATTCGTCATACATGCAAGTCATGATAATTTTTACGAATCAATTTAATTAGAAAGTTATCATTTCCAAAAGCTTATTCATAAATAATTCATTATGAGCATTATCTTCAAGTGTTCATAAGTCATCATACTTGTAAAAGTTGAAGACTTCATTAATTACAAAAGAAGCTTTTAACCTTTCTTTGCCAAAATAACATTGATGAAAACAATACTTTTTTTAATTTTCCATACAAAAAGTCCTTAACATCATTTTTATAAAATGTCACAGTCTTCAATTTCTTTGCCTATCTTCTCAATGTCCCAACACTTGGCCATATCAAGATAGATCAAACATGAGTGCATCGTACCTTCTTATATAAATGGTCATAGCTAGTTCTCCCTATCCAGGTTCTCGATTGCTGATATATCTGCTAGTGTTTTTTAATGTCGAGCCTCTTGCCTCATTGCAATAATTTCATCCTCTAACTTATTGAGCCTCTGCAACTGATGTCTATCAATCTTCATCATGTGGTTATTCATGTTATACCAATGTATGGACTCATACAGATGATTTTGAGGCACTTCTTATACTTCTAGTTCTAGCTGTTAAACCCCATTCAGTGTCGCTTACATTAGTTTAGTCATTTTGTTACTGGTATCTTCTAGATTATTCTTTTTAGCTTGGAGAACTTCTTCGAGCCTTCGATTTCATCTAGATCTTTTCTAACACTATCAATATCATGTTCTTAACTATTGGTTATGTTTAGTCTTTGTTCACTCTACCTCATTAAGTTGCCATTTTAGGGTGTCAATCTCAATGAACTTCACTTTTATGGAGGCTCAGACAAGCTGACACAATTACTTCTAAATTCCTTGTTTTTTGAACCTTGAGCTCCAAGTCCCTCTTAGTTTCTACCATTTGTTTTTCCATGCCCTGCTTGGCAAACTTAATTTGCTTAATTTCTTTTTTGCAAGCCTCCCATGATTTTCTTATTCCTTTTCCTCTTACATCTTTAAAAATATCTTGTACTAGTGTTGGAGGAGTTAGTTATACTCTATTACTTTGGTATATTGCACTCCTAGACATACTAGAGGACCCAGCTTCTACTTAATGCTCCTCGTGTTTGCAATTCCATAACTTGATGGTTTATCATCGGTCATACCATCTAGTGGTTTCTAGTCCCATTCAGTCTAGATTATCGCTCACCATATTTTAGATTATCTTGTCTTTCTTAATTCTTAACGGGACCCCATATGCAAACCTGCCTATAAACCCAGCTAAATTAGCTGCATATCCTAGTCTGGGGGATGCCTTGTATGTTTTCAACTTGTCTAGCTACCATGGATGGTACATAACCAGTAATGCCAATTCATAGGATCCAAGGATGACTACCACAAAACAACATCCAAAAGCCTAATATCATCCATTATGCCTTCCAGACAACAACATCATCTTGCATGCATAAGAATTAAGAGATCCACTGTTGATCACTTTTTCCATTCGATAACCACTATTCCTGCTAAATTTATGTGATCATTCCACCATACTAACTTAAACATCGATTTATAAGCTTGAATATGGTTAAAAATCCAAGAAAAAAAATATATTGCATGTAAAATCTTAATCCTTTTTTTTTTATGTTCTAATAATAATAATCTAAGAACAAGAATATCTTAGCAAGTATTGCGATAGTGGGCTTATCCTATGATCTTTCATCTTAATAAATGCATCAACAATATCCACACTCATCACAACTATATTAGAGGGGAATAACTCTAGCCTGAAGATTTTCAACCCTAAGATACTTACTCGTTTTAAGATGTTGTCAGACCTAGCTAACTTCTCCTCAAACAACTCACACCATTTATGTCGATGCCACCTCTCATTCCATTTCTTGTCTTTCACCTAAACCGAATTCATCTTTCTATTGAACAACTTCTCAACTCGGCTTGCCACCTCACTGCGCTGATATCGAGAGTACACTTTGTAAAGAGGTCTTGACACTAGAAAGATTTATTAGTATTCTTTTATGTTAGGAGTTAGATCAATAAAACCAATGGAGAAACACCAATAAGATGGGTCGAGCAACTAAATTAAGGCTTTGAGAGTGGTCTTTTGAATAGGAACTTGGAATAGAGTAACCATATTCACTTGACTTTGAATCGTTATTGCTTATTCAACTACATGTTATTCCCAACATTCTTACAGCTCCTAAATGGTGTTAATTGTTGACCAAATATGATATAAATCTATGAGGTTACCCTGAAACCTTTCTTTTAAGTAGTTACCTTTTTGTTGTTTGAGAGACTTGGATAAAACCCAGTATTAAAGCCTTCTCGAATTGAGCTTTTCAAACATCCATCCTAAAACATTATGACAAATTAATGTAGTCAAAGTTTCAATTACATCTAGCCTGTCTTTTATGCCCCACCACAATGAAAACCTTTAAAGTTTGGATCTAACTTGGTTAATTGATCAAGGTAAGCTCTAAGTCTCAACAAGTATATCACCACTTGAGTAGTCATAAACTATCAAGACTAGAAAAAAGAAATAAACATAGATAAGGATGAAGTCCATTGGTATAACTATCTCATGCTTCCTAGCTTCTAGAGGTTCACCTTGTCATGACCTATAGTGCAGCAACAAGCTCATCGAGAAGCCACTACTTCCTCCCTAAATAGGGACAACGTGTGAAAAATATCATGTATCGTGAGTGTGGGGGATGGTTTCATATCAATTCTAGAAATAAATCATAATATAAAAAGTTCGTTTGCAGGTATACTATATATAGACAATTTACAGACCAACACACTAGCAAACACAACACAAAAGTTAATCATTCAGAAAAACAAATGGAATAAAAAATTTAAAAAATTAAACATATCAACACAAGACCATAAACCATAAATGATGCTTATGACATTCATACACAACTTAAACCAAACAAAATTATGGTCCCTGGTGGAGCCATCATTTAGTTATTGGTGGACGTGACCTCCCAACCCTGATCTATTTGCACTCGCTCATACGGGTCTCTAGTGGTTGCTTTTTAGATAGGGAACCCTTTATGAAATGAGAGAAATGATGATATGACATCACACATTCAAATAAAAGAGTCACCACCTAGCGTTAATGATCCTACAAACCTAATAACTAATCTACTAGAGTGTGGGTAAGAGGTTGGTTATATGGAGGGAAGATGAACTCAATCAACAATATCCTTCCAACATCTAGCTTAAGTCCAGCTACAGTGAATACATTAATAATCATAGGAAAATTTTCTGGTTATAATGCATGCAAAAAAGAGTGAAATAAAATAAAATAAAATAAAAAATATATAAGAATCCCTTTCTTGGGAATATGGTGGCCTCAGGACTCGATGGCACGAGTAATAAAATTAACATAGAAGCACATAAGCAAATAAGATTTCAATTATTGATGTATAGGATGGAATTCTTGATTTTTACCACCTTTTAACCATGAGGTGAAACGTCAAATCTAGTATAACCAGACATAAACTACACACAAAATATAATCATCATCATCAACCAACCATATTTCTAGGTTTTTTTTTATTATTTATATATAGCATGCAACACATCATCACGTAAAAACAATCACGTAAAATAAGAGAAAACATGCTTTCAAGTGGTCAATCAATGACAAGATGCTATGAGTGAATCGATTAGAAAACCCAAGTTTTAAAAGGATTGATAAAAAAAACAAATCACTCCTGGATGGATTAATTAAACACAACATTTTGAATATGATTAGTAAAGAAACAAACCGCTCCTGGGTTAATTGATTAAGAAACACAAGTTTTGAAATCAACTAGCCAAAATAAACTTCTCATAAGTGAACCGATTAAACATAATATTTTAAAAAGGATCTGTAAAAAATGAACTGTTCATAGGTAAACTAATCATGAAACACAAGTTTTGAAATTAACTTGTCAAAACAAACCGTTCATAGGTGAACCGATTAAACATAACATTTTAAAGATGATAGGTCAAAACTAAACCTCTCATGGCAAACCAATCAGAAAAGAAACACATTTTGAAATCAAATGGTCAAAATAAACCATTCATAGGTGGACCACTTAAACATGAGATTTTTTTAATAAAGATCAGTTGAAAATGAACCGTTTATAGGTTAACTGATTGAACATGAAATCTTTTAAAAAAATCAATTGAAAATAAATTGCTTATATGTGAACCGATTAAACACAAGGTTTTGAAAGTAACACGAAATTCATCACACGTCGATGATTAGGACGCAAAGATAATCAAGCAATCGATATACCAAGTCTTCTCATATCAGAGAAAATCAAATCACAATCAAAATCAAATTACAAAATTTGAGATTTCATCTCACAAAATAATTCATGATGATATATATGCAATTAATCAATAAATCAACAACTAATCTCATATGGCAACAATTAATTAAATTATATGATACGAGCCTTTTAATCACATGGTCAAGCTGTTAGTTTATATGTCTTGTAGCCAATTAGTTGGTTACACATGATATTATTTTATTCATGTAGAACATATTTAATTTTATTAAATAAATGTATCATTTATCTTTAATATTCATTTATATTTAATTTATGAATTTAATGTTTGATAAATGAATCTACAGTAAGGATAAAGTTCATGGAACAAAAACATTTTGTAAAGAAAATTATAAAGATGTTATAATTATGAGATTTTTATTATATCAAAGTATTTTTCTTAAATGTTCATGATCAATGGTCTCTTAATAATTGACATTTATTAGAATTGTTGAGACTAGTATATATTATGTTCTTTCCTTTATGAAAGGAAGCATATGATCTCATAAGTTGAGGTATGATAGAAACCTAGAACTAATATGTAGATGCTTGTCAGATAACATGTACACTGAACTGACCCGCATGAGAATTCCATATGGAGATATCACATGCGTTTATGGAAAGGCTCACATGACGGTTGTGTAAGTGATCCTTAGACTTGAGATCACTAAATTATCTTATATAGGGAGTGTTAAGTTTTGATCATGTTACACATTATCTTGATAATGATAACAAATAAGCAAACATTGGATATAAACATAAATTATATGAAGATATTTGAGTGATCAAAAGAGGATTCACCACTTTAGATGAATTAGGGAAAATATTTTACATGTTCTCAAATAGTATTAATTGTTAAATACTTGTGTAAGGTGGAATGAGATTCAATAGGTTCTACAAGAAGATCTTGATCTTGATTCTCATTCATCGGTTAATGGTGGTTGTGTATATCATAGCCAACCAGAGGGAGATTGGTGACGATAAAGTCTCGAGTGGACATGATTTTCCCTTTTCCAACTAATTTTAGTGATGTTGGCCACTAAAGCTGGTCATGTTTTAGTCGAGGGAGGCACTTCTTTTTGTGGTGGTCCAATGTTTGGTGGCAAAAATATGGAGATACAACTATTGGAATTAACGCAATCAATGAGAGAAAATAAGACGTGGTTAGGTTCCAGTGTGTGGTCCACAGTAAGATTAGTGAGCTCACTTGAGTTGGATGATTTGTATTCTCTCTGATTTAATCTAACGATCTAGATCTAAGTTGTTTTAAGCTGGATCAACGACTAAGATCTGTCTGGGCTATGATTCAATGTGGGTCAGCCTAAATCAAGCGGATTTGATCAATGACCAAGATCTTTTTAAAGTTAGACCTAATGATTATGGTTATTTGCAGTTTGATTTGGTGTGGATGAGCCTAAATTGGGTTTATAAATCAACGGATGAGGTGTTTTTAAAGGATGGATTAGGCTACCATGATTTGTTCTCTCATTCTATTTTCATTTTAACAGTCAGATCTCCCTTTTATTTTTCTTTTTTTTTTAAAAAAAAAGAGAGCAAAAGACAAACAAAAAGGATGGAGTAAAGAGGGGGGTGTTAAGAATTATTCTCGGTGAACTCTTTTGTTCTAAAACAGTTTTTAAAAAAATCATTTTCTCAATTGTACATTTGCCATAAATAGCCAATACATCACTGTTTCACCCGTGTGAAGTGCAATTATTTTATTAATAAAATTATTATTATTATAAAATCAATATAAAAAATCATTTTGATTGCAGAAAAACCAATTTAGACAACCAAAAATTCCCTTTCGTAACTCTAAAAGTGCTTTAGCCGTAAAATGATAAATTTGATCTTGGTAAATCATTTTTACCAGTTTTGAAGTGGAGAAATTGTTTTTGATTGAAAAAAGGATGGTTTTGGTCAATTTTAATGAGGAACTTAATTTTTGACATGGTAGCTTAGTTTTTCCTCCAAAAAAATTTTTTTTGCCTTAAAAAAATCAAAATTTTGTTTGGAAATATCATTTTTATATTTATTTATTTATTTTTATCTTAAAGCAAAAAATAAAATACAACAAAATATAATAAGTATTGTCTCTATAGACATATCATCTTTATATCTTCTATTTTGGAAGCACAAAAATTTATTTTAAATTTGAAAGCATAAAAAATTATTTTAAATATATCCCAATAGTAGATTTATTTTTATTTTTATATTTGTATTTTTATTTTTTTAACTAAACATGTTTTTGTTTCTACTGTCTTTCTCTTTTCATTCACAATATAAATAATAAAATATTACACTCTTTATTTATTAAGGTAAACTCTCTCATTCTTATTTTCAAGAAAAACTTGGGAATTTTCAAGATTTTGTAATAAGAAAACTACAAAACAAGAGTGAAGTTCGAACGACAAAACAAAAGCGAGTTTGGAATCACACGTGGGCCAACAAAATCATTCATCCAGCCGATAGAACGGTGCACTTCTGCAAAACCCACCGCGAATCTTATTCTCAGGCTTCAAGATTTGCAATTGTAAGAGGAAATGGCTTGTTTACACGATCATAGCTGTGAAGATCACGATTGCTCCTCTAACTGGTCTCTCTACAAACACATAGACCTCCCCAAGGTGTCAAATTTCTTCTACTTCACTCTTGCATCAAATTCTTCTGCGTAGAAATCAACAAAATAATTTATTGTTTTTTCTTTTTGTTTTGTTGTCCTTCAAAGGTATCAGCTTTAAACGAGGCAGTTCCAGGAAGTGCTAAATCAGTTTTTAAAGCTTGGGAGCACCGTCTCGATTCTTCTGCGGTATTTTTCTTGGGTTTTTTTTTTCTTCTGATTATTAATTTAATTTAACACATATGCAATGATAGGGGCATTTGGAAAGCAACGAGGGTGATCCGGAGTTACTTGTTTACATTCCGTAAGTTGCGAATTCTTTTTTCATGTAGCGTGGCCTCTTATTTAGTGATGCTACTAATCATTATCTGGATAATAATGAAATGGGTGCTTACCAAATTATTTGTACCTGCTGGAATCTTGAAGTTCACAGAAATTTAACATTGCTTGTATGTTATTCTCGCCCGTCAAAGAATTTTCTTTGATCAGTTTTCATACCTTTATTTGCCAATCCAGTTATTATAACAAAATAGCACTTTATTCATATAAAAAATTGCTTGACCTCTTTCAATACGGGTAAAATCGTTCCGCTTTGGTGACCTATGTTTTATAACGAATAAAAATGTTTGGAGACTTGGAGGCTTCAATTCTTAAAATGTTGTTGATGATTGTTTTTAATTGCATCACTTTGATTTGGGGTTTGGATATTTTTTTCCTTCTATCTAACTTTATGGATTTCTAATGTTTCTGTTGGATTAATTGTGGTAGATTCACATCGGATGTTAAGATCAAGAGCATTTCAATTGTTGGAGGTGCTGATGGAACAAGTCCTTCTAAGATGAGAGCGTAAGTTCAACTTCCATGTTGTGTTGTTACTTCTTCATTGCAGTTCTTGAAATTTTGCAAGCGGGAGTAATTCTGAAGCTTCTACAGATGGTAGATGCTGCTGATTTGATGTAGTTTACGCAACTCCATAGAACTTACTCAATGCTGTTTTAATTAAATTATTGAATGGCCTCGTGTGTGCGTGTGTGCGTGGGTGTGCGTGCGTGGGTGTGTGTTTCAGACCCCAATGTTCTCATCATTATGGTAATATTTAGGCAACTTTGAACTTCATATTTTGTATATTTAGTTTTTTTTTGTTGCATTCTCCCTGTTTGGTGTGATAATGTTTGAGTGTTAATGCATCCCTACAAAGACAGGTTCAAGCCAGCCTTATTGTGCAGCATCAATGAGGCATTACCAGCCTTATTGTGTGTGTGTGTGTGTGTGTGTGTGTGTTTCAGACCCCAATGTTCTCATCATTATGGTAATATTTAGGCAACTTTGAACTTCATATTTTGTATATTTAGATTTTTTTTGTTGCATTCTCCCTGTTTGGTGTGATAATGTTTGAGTGTTAATGCATCCCTACAAAGACAGGTTCAAGCCAGCCTTATTGTGCAGCATCAATGAGGCATTACCATTCCAACCTAGCTAGCGTACTTGCCTTTTTCATTCACTCAATGTATGTTCTTCTTGTTGAGTCATTGGATGTACAATGATTGTTAAGCTATGGAACTTTCCCATCCAGATCAGTTAGGCTAGTTTTTTTAGTAAATATATAAGGAACTGATGTTAAAGCAGCGTTTTGAATAATACAAATTCTCTTTCAATATTCTCTGCTGTGACCACTTTTTGTAACAAAAAAAAAAAACTTAGATTTGCTTGCTCTTTAAAATTATTTAGGTTTATCAATCGAGATGGCATTGACTTCTCAGATGCTCAAAGTATGCAAGCTGTTCAGGTATCGTTTCATCCTGGTTGTTGCTCAGCTATCACTAAACTCAATAATATACCTTACTGACAGTAGTGGTTTTTATTGTTTTAAGGAGTGGGATTTGGTTGAAAATTTGAATGGAGTACTTGAGTTTCAGACAAGGTAATCATTCCCTACCGCACTGTTACTTTGCTTATTGAACTCAAATACTTTGTTCCATTTTGTAACTGCCTACCATCTCAATTCTGGAAATCCTTAATTTAATCTCATCTGAACGAGAATGAATACAACAAAGAAGAGTCAAAAGAAATTATATTTCATTGTTTCAATTAAGTTTGGTTCACCAGCAGTTATCTTGTATTTGCTGATTTTATATTTGCTCACATTAATAGATACGCCAAATTTCAAAGTGTGGCAAGCATCACATTGCATTTCCCTGATAATTTTGGTGGCGATACAAGTCAGATACACTATATTGGCTTCAAAGGTGAAGCCACCCAGGTAAATGCACTGCAAAAGATCAAGTTTTACGGCTTTGTGCGTCTGTTTGGACTAAGGATTGGTATCTAAATGACACTTTCTTTTCTACAATGAACAGTTGAAGAGGGATGTTGTTGCCACCATTGTTTATGAACTTATGCCCAACCCTTCTGACCACAAGTAAGTGCTTATACCTCTGTGGAATATTCCAAGCATATAGGGGCACTATTCAGATAATTATGTGCTTGATTATTGATGAGGATTTGATTTAAGATTTGATGTTGGCATGTCCATTTGAGACACCCTGTGTTTCATGTTATGCATTTTATGCAAAATCATTAGTTCTTATGACAAATTAGGATGCTGCCTAATGTTTTCCTGCATAGGCCATGCCATTAATATATGGACTCACATTATGCTTGTGCTATTCAGTTTTTTTTTTTTTTTGGAAATTCTTGTTTGTAAGTGATTAGCAGTGGACACAGGGAGTTTGATCTAAGGTGATGTTTTGGTGGTCTTACTCGCTAGAAGTTTAATATTCATCTTGCTTCCATAGAAACCATGATTATTGTAGTAACTTATAAGTCCAAAATATACTTCCTTATATGCTGCTTGATTCTGTTACCCATAGTGACACCTCACTGGTCTAGCTTGTGTTCTCCCAACATGATAGCAAATAGAATTAGATCATAATTCTATTTTAATATTCGTCTTGCTTCCATAGACATCTTGATTATTGTAGCAACTTGTAAATTTAAATGTACTTCCTAATATGCTGCTTGATTCTGTTACTCAAAACTCACTGGTCAAGGTTATGCTCTCCCAACTTGAAAGCAAATAGGAATTAGATCATAAATGCCCTTCAAACAATGTTTTATTCTTCATAACATGTGTAATCATTTGTTGATGGAAATGATGGGTTTGTTCAGGACAAAGGCTGAAAGTGGTGGAGGTTATTCACAGGTGGAATGAAGAAAGGTGCTCTGCTTTGCTTTTAAGGCATGGGTCAAACCTAAACTTATGTTCCATATTCCTTTGTGTATTACCCTTCCCTTTTCCTTGTAATGAAACCTGCTCTGAAACTCTGAAACTCAAACTGTACCTGGCATCTGCTAGTGTGGTGCTTGGTCCTCTGGCGTTTACCATGCAGGCTTCCCATAATGAGAAAGCACAGTTGTTTGAATTGCCTGTTTGTTGTGGTATGTTTATTTTAGGAACTCCAGTGTCTCATGGTTTAATAGAATCATGTGAGAACATAGAAGAAGAACTTGCCTGTAAATAAGATTTTGCATGCAGAAAAGAAACCGTCGGGTGGGTTTCGGGAGGGGTCTGCTACATGTCTGGGGATCAAAAAAGTGATCAGCAGATGAAGTGCGAGGTTGGTCAGGGTGGGATTACAAGGTGTGGTGGTCTGAAGCGGGACCTAAGCTTTGTAATGATGATCAACATCCCAACTGTAAGAGAATAAACTATAAGATCATACAAGCTGAAGCCAGATGACATCTCGCCTGCTCGCTTGAAATTCGCTTTTCCCAGTTATATACGACACTCGGTTTTTTTTTCAATCTAAACATGAATTTGTATCAGTTAGTGGAAAGGTGAAGTAGTAACGCAATTTAGAAGTAGCAAGGGCTTAAACAATCCACAGCTGCAGCTTAGCTAATTCACAGATTATTAGGCAGGGGAGAATCTGGAGACTGGACAATGTGATGCCACTAATTAAATTTGCTTTTCAACACCCGGTCTAGGTAGATGTGGTAAAAATAAAATGGAAGACCTATATAGGCCATTCCATTTTTTCCCAGACAAATCCTTAAATTAACTTAGCACCTCGAGGTTTAAAAAAAGTATCTCCATCTACATTTGATCATGAATTTCACTATATTGTACTTCGTATAATAAAAATGATAATAGTTTTTGTAGAAAAATACAACACTCTCTTGCTCATAGAAGGTTTCGGCTGAGAAATCATATTATTCCAAGATAAATCATTGTTGGATATTTTTGAGGTTTTCATATTGAGAGTCTTATCTCCTATCAGGGTTATATAGTTCTTTTTTGTTATTGATTTTTTTTTTCAATTTTATTCTTTGATGTTATTTTGATTGGAGTTCTGGGTTGATTATTTATTTTAATTAATTTTTTATATGGTTATCGTGGGTTTTTAAATTCGTATAAGATTGATGGTTGATTTCATGAAAAAAATCAATATAGTTGTTTACAAGAAAAAATCAAAATTGAACCAAAATTGAAAGTAATGAACAATAATTTATTTTTTTATTTTTTTGAAAAATATGTCAACTCTAGTTTTTTTTATTTTTTTTGGCCTTTGGTGGCTGAATTTTTTTTTCTTTTCAATTGGATCTTTCAATGTTGTGTTGATTGAAATTTAAGGTTAACGGTTTATTTCGATCTATTTTTTTATGTCTTTAACTTTATTTAAAAACACACCTCGCAATTGTCTTGGTGCTCGATTTAATAGAAAATAATTAGATTTTATTGTTTGTAAATAATTAGAAACTAGGGGACTGAAATTGTCTTAAAGAACAATTAGGAGGCTTTTTTTTCTAAAAAAAAAGTGTGTCAATGCCTTTTCCACATATTTTCTCTTTAGGTTTTGGCAAACCATTATTTTTTTTAAGATTCATTTTAACAATTCCATTTGAAAAGGAGAGTTCTATTTTGGTATTTTTTTTCTTTATCTTACAAAAAAAAAAAGATCGAAACACAAAAAACAAATTTGGTTTTGGTTGAGTTTTTGTTTTTAAACCAATTAAATGTTAATTTAAGAGCATAAATCAGTTTATTGAGGTTTCTATGATATTTTTTAAGTGTTTCTCGATAAAAAAACACTTAAAATAGGTTTTTGAGCCCTTGATATTAACTGCCCATAATCCAACCATTTGTGGTGTATGAATTCTGGAAAAATAGGCAACATTATTTTTTTAAACCTAACTAAAAAGAAAAATACTTATGAGCAAGCATGTGGGCTTACTCTTAGCCTGTTTGCCTAACCTTTTTTTTTTTCTCTTTTTTGTTTTTTGAAAATTTATTAGACCCAACTAGTGGGTTGAACTAGGGTAATACAAGGCTCCAAGTCAGGAGAGTCAACAAATTATTTACAAAAAGACGTTAAAACTAAGTCATTTTGATAATTTTTTTCAAAAAAAAAATGTTAACAGTTTATTGAGTAGGTTTCTCTTGGTTGATCGGATCAACTCAGGTTAATCTCTTCCCCCATTTATTTTTCAACTCGGATCGGTCCATACCCTGGGTGGCCTGAGTTCTAGGTTGGCCCATCGAGTCGGTTTAGGTTTTTTAACAATGGTTTTTTTTTCTCTTTTTAATTTCATCATTAAAAATTGAATCTTTACTAATTTGTGCTCAACTTGGTTGGTACTTAATTTTATGAATGAGTATTTTTTTTCTATTGAGTTAAACAAAAAATTATTTTAGAAAGAGCACGGTTGTTAAACTCAGCTAATCCATTACGGTTGCCTTTGTATCATGTATATGATGGTCATTTGGGTTGTCTTTGAACCCGCTAGATTGATTATATTGGTTCAAGGCACCTTCTAAATAGTTTTATTTGAAACTCGGGTTAGGTGAGTGATGGATCGAGAGATTTCAAAATTGACTTGCTCACTATTAGAAAATTTCATGCGACCTGGATATTCTTTTCTTGCAGCTTAAAAAAATGGTGCGTCATCGTAGGCCACTTATCTAGTTACAACTATATGTCAAGTTAATCTAGAAAGTAAAGGTGTTGAAAAAACAATTGCTCACTTAAAATATTTGCATTATTTGACTTGATCTAACCCGTTATATATATATATGATAATGGGTTAAACAAACCTAAGAAATGGATATCACGAGTTAGGTGATGGGTCAGGATTTTTGAAACCCGGTCATCTGATCAATCTAATTTTTAAAACCCATTGTTTGTGATGCAAACTTAAAAGATAGGAACCCTAGAACCCACAAATAAGATAGAAACGATCTAAGAAAGTTAAAATTAGATTAATAAAAAAACTCAACTCAATAATTACCTAAGCTAAGAAACTGAAATTATTGGATGAAAAACCCTAACTTATTGATTATAAGAAAGAACACCACAAAGATAGTTAATATTGATAAGTCTTGAATAGTTTGATAAAAAACAAATAATATGAGCAACCTCGCCACACAAAATATTATTTCTTAATAAATCAAGTCTGAATAAAAAACTTAAATACAAGATAAATAACCCTATTTATACTAGATGAAACATCATAAACAAGGCTGAAAAAATAACAAAAGAGTTCTAAATAGAATAGAAAAAAATAATCTTAAACCAACTAAGAAAATAATGCAATTCTCGCACAATAGCTTATATACTTTATCGTAAAGTCTTTTTGATGTCTTATCACCAGTAAATTTTTACTTCATAGGAAATAAGGTTTTTAGAATCTTCTGAAAAAATTACAACTTAATCTAAGAGCTGGATCAAAAGTTATGCTTATTAGTATAAAAGTTTACATTAACAGAAATAAGTCTAAAATCATCTTTGATATCCTAACCTTTTCAAATAGAAAATCCTCAAAACAAAAGAAAACACAACTTCTTGTCATCTCTCCCTACACTTCCAAGGCTAC
>Ga0325411_1004890_pt1 | contig 14955 bp, 14 predicted proteins | sample PopdelMetagenome_13_FD_206181 | JGI IMG/M metagenome (GOLD analysis project Ga0325411, IMG submission 206181) | Populus deltoides microbial communities from Bellville, Georgia, United States - Xylem-PdIQD-R4 | ecosystem: Host-associated > Plants > Phyllosphere > Stem > Wood/Secondary xylem... | reverse complement strand
TCTCTCTCTCTCTCTCTCTCTCTCTCTCTGCATCTCCATTTTGCTAAGCTCACGAAAAGGATATATATAAATAAAAATGAGCCCTAAGATATGGAGATCTGCTTCTAGAGCTGCACAGTCTCTCCTCTCTTCAGCCTCTAAAAGCTCTCGCTTTTACTCTGGTAATATAATCCATTATCTTTTAGTTCTTTTACAATTCTATTATTCTGCTTCTGTTTTTATTTACCTGTTGTTTACATTTTGTTATTATTGCTGTTGTTCTTAAATATACTTGATTAGTTTTTTTGAATTACTGAAATGTTTAAATCTGAATGTTACGATTTTTATTTACTGAAATGCTTCTGTTTACGTGATTGTCTATCTTTTTTAAGTTGTTAATTAACATGTGTACGCAAGCGTATTAGAGATGGTGTAATTCTTTTGATTGAGGTTAATTTTTCTTTTTCTTTTTTTCGTATTTAGGCTTATGAATCAGGGTTTAATGTATTAATACTGTGATTGGAATTATGATTTTGGTGAGCATAAGGAAAAGGAAAAAAATAGAAATATTTTGATATTCTATAATCACTTTGGCTCTAATTTAATTTCGTGGTGGAAATCTTTTAATCTCTAATCTGCCTCTGCTTGGTCACTGTAAACATCAGCAACAAGAATTTCTATTTTGCTCCTCGCTGTGTTGTCAAAAAGGACATTAAGCATGTGTTTATGGCGTTAAAGGCGATTCTTTTCTTGCTTTTTTGCTGAACTTTTCTCATCCCACAAACACGAATGTATGCTATATGTGTAGTAGAAAAATTTTAAGTGAGCAGGATTGGAAAAGTTTTTTTTTTACCCCTTATGAGTTTGTCTTATTTGTAGAAGGGAGAGCTGTCGCAGCAGCAGTTTCATTCAGTGGAAAGTTGCCTTTCCTAGCTTCGGTTCATGGAAGGACTGGCTCTTCAAATGTGGCTAGGCAATGGATTTCAGGGGCTCTTGCATTTCCCGCCGCAGGTTAGGACCAAAAATACTGTACTTTTTTGGCCTCTTTATTTTGTGGTTTAATATGGATTTTGCATGTCTTTTCGATCCAAATGGAATTTTGGTATGTATTTTGGCACATTATCATAAACATTTTCTCCTGGAGTTCCTGATACAAAAAGAAAAGAAAAAATGTTTTGTTCTATTTATTTGGAATTTTACTTATTTTCTTCGTACAAAAGCATTGTGTTAGCTCTTCCATATTTCACCTGAAAAAAGAAAAGGAGTCTTCAGCATAGAAATGCATGAAGGAAGAGGAGACTTGTTCCTTGCTCAAGTTTTTTTTTAGCACAGTGACTTTCAGGACCTCTTCTAGAATAATCACTCCGTGCTTAGGCTTAAGCATGGTAACAGTTGAAATCTTAGGCATGGGACTTGATTGCTTCCCTAAATTTCCCCTGACATTCCAGCTGACTTCCAAAATGCATGAATATGTTAGTGCTATCTTACATTCTCTGCTTGTCCTCTCACCAGTTTGAGCTTGTGGTCTCACCACCACCCAGCCATCCACCCTTCTTTATGACATCCATTAAATCTTCATTTTCATTTGGGAAGTTGTCTCTTGTGAAAATTGCTCGTCAAGTAATATGGAAATGTGGAAGAAGTAACATAGAGTTGGAGACACCATAGATTTTCGTATCCTTGCCTATCTCACACCTAAAATTCACCTAAACAATGTAAAAAATGTCTTTCTTAGTGTGTGCTTAAGGCTGATCATGTCTATATCTCTTGAAGATATTGATAATTAAGGATGAGAGTCACCATATAATAGTATGCTCTATGAATTATTTTTTGCTTGCAAGATATTATTGATTAGCTTTCCCTCTTTTTAAATATTGATTTTGACTTTCCTTTCTTCAAATTTTTGCAGTTTATATGCTCCAAGAACAGGAGGCACATGCTGCTCAGGTAATCTAATGAGCATTTGATCCGTGTCTTTAACTGTCACCTACTCACTGTGCATCTTTTCTTCCTTCCTTGTCATTCTGTTAATGTTCAATCTTCATTCTATATTCAGATGGAGCAAACTTTCATTGCCATCAAGCCTGATGGAGTGCAGAGAAGGCTGGTAAGATAAGCATCTGAATTTTGGCATCTTAAAACCCTATTCCTTGGCAACCTTCTTTAGAGTGCACTGATGCAATCAACTTCAACAAAATTTTGTTGCCTTACCTGTCTAGGTGGTAGCATTTGCTTCTCCCAGTGTCAGCTTTTTGATGTATAGGTTTTCTGACATGTATTTTTCTTCCAGATTTCAGAAATCATTTCTCGTTTTGAGCGAAAAGGTTTTAAACTTGTAGCAATTAAAGTGGTGGTTCCTTCTAAGGAACATGCTCAGAAACATTATCATGATCTGAAGGAAAGACCTTTCTTTAATGGTCTTTGTGACTTCCTTAGCTCAGGACCTGTTGTTGCCATGGTATGAAAATGGAAGAGCAGAATTTTTACCTCAATGCTTGATGTCTACTCTTGACATAATTGAACTCATCCAACTCATGCAGGTATGGGAAGGAGAGGGGGTGATCAAATATGGTAGGAAACTTATTGGAGCAACGGATCCTCAGAAATCAGAACCAGGAACTATCAGGGGTGATCTAGCCGTTGCTATTGGAGGGTAACTGAATTTAGTCCAAATATCTAGTTTTCTGGATCTTATGATATGTTACATGGAGCTCGTGATTGTATAGTATTACCTTGCAACTCTTTCACTTGATTGACCTTGTGTAATATTAGTGCTGTTGTGTATTAATTTATTTATCGGGTAACTGACTGTGAAGTTTACGGGACCTGGAAGCCTGCATGATAGTTGTGTTTCATGTTTTTTAGTCTGTAATTGATTTGCATAGGCTAATCTTCCCCTGGTTTGTTTCATGTAGAAATGTCATTCACGGAAGTGATGGACCCGAGACCGCCAAGGATGAGATTAACTTATGGTTCAAGCCAGAGGAATTGGTTAGCTACACTAGCAATGCTGAAAAGTGGATCTATGGAGTGAACTGATAAGTATTTTTTGTTTTAGCATCTCTCATCAGAGATCTAGGTCCCTCATAAAGAGTGGGATGGACATAATTGTTAGAATAAAATCATTTCTTGCTGACAGGTGAGTGACAAAATTCCTTCGCTACGAATTACTGGCAATGTGAAATTTGATCATTAATGCATTCCACCTCATTGCCAATCATGGAACTTCTATCTGCCTCCATGTTGCTTATTTACTTCTAGTTAAATTTATCAAGGCACACCTTGTAATAATGCTTGGGGTTGCCAAGATGATCCTCCTGATGGTTCTTTTTTTACTTGACTTGCAACCCGGAAACCATCTGCTGGGAAACACTTTTCAGCGGAAAACTGTTGATTTCAAAAATATTATTTTAATATATTTTAAATAAAAATTAATTTAAAAAACAGCCTTTGCTGTATTCTTAAATATTATTGGTAACGATCAAGTTTTGTGGTTGAGCGTGCATCAATGAAGTTTTGAGTTAGAAAAGGCTGGTTTGTGAGTGTATTTTTCTTTTAATTAATATGGATTTCTATATCAATTTACGTGTTTTTTTGATTAATTTTATAAATTTTAAAGTTAACGATCATATAAATTTCTGATGGCTATTATATTAACAACTATAAGACTCAAACTTGAAATTATAGAAAAAATAAATTTCTTAATATTAAATTTTTATTACTGACCTCCTCCAAAATATAAATATAAATAGTTGGTTTATGAGTGTATTGGTAACCGTGGTTCTTGTGCAAATAATGATTTTGAGAACTCAAAATCCCAAGCAAAACATAAATAATTCTGTTGGCCCGGCATATGCAATTGTTTCATGCTAACAAGGCGTTTACATAGTATGGGTTGGCTGATAAATGTCAATGATAGTTCAAAAAAGAAGAGAGATTAGGATCCGTCTGCCTGAGTTGCATTTCCTTTCTCCTTTTGAGGTTCAAGCAAAGCAAGGATCCCCATAAAATATAATCCAACATCAGTCTCGAGGAAAAGTCATCAAGACAGCCACCAAATCTCCTTGCATCTGCAATTTGATAAGCATTCAATTCCCTCGTTTTTATTTTTCTACTTTTATCTCAATTGGCCCCTGTTGTCCTACATGATAACCAACCAAATACAGCCGCATAAAGCCCCTGCTTTCCGTCCCTACGGCGCCGCACCGGATGGTTAACCCACGGAACCCCCAGAGGTGACGCAATAATTGCTTTAATTTCCACGCGGACTTGAAACATAAATTATTTCATTACCTGTTTTTAATCATTGCTTTAATTTGCCAATTAAAATCCGCTCTCTGCATATAAATATCCCACGCGTCTTCTTTATCTCCTATCTTTCCCCTCCTCTCGCAAGAATCCCCGATTTGTTTCCTCTTCTTCTAGAAACCCTAACCCGAGTTTCTCTTTCGGTTTTCGCTTCTGTCGACGATCCCTTTTAATTTCTTGCTGCAAATCGGTAACCACAGCAACCTTTACGCCTTGATTTTATACAGCATTGATCCTTTGACCTTTCTGTATACTTTAGCCATGCCATGCCATGCGTTTCTCTTGTTTGGTCGATTTGTTATGCCTGGCTGTGTTTTGGTCAACGAATGTTGAAATGCTACGTGGTTGTTGATTTTGTGATGATTATGTGCGAAGAGCTCTCGGTTTCCTTGATTTAGGGTTTTAGAATAACTAGAAACAGAGCCTTTATTAAGCTTAAAAGATTGAGTTTGCTGCCTGGTTCTTTCCCTTGTTGGGGACATTTGGGCTGTTTTTCTACCTTTTCTAACTTATGTTTTTGAATTTACAGACTTGTCCATGCTTTGTGGTGTTATACATTTATTTGTCAGCCTTTCAAAATCTCTAAATAGTTGTATTCTATAAATGACTTTTTCTGTATCCCTGTTGCAGATGGCCATTAAACCACTTACTCATGACGAAATTGCAAATACAGAAAAGAAATTGGACATGCCATTAGGTATGCCAATCTGCCGTTTAATGATTTAACTTGATTGTGTTTTCTCTCTCCTTGTGAATGGACTTCTCATGGATATAGTTCTGCTTTGTTTTATTTTTTAGATGACATCATCAAAATGTCTAAAAATACAGATAAACCCAAGAAGCAGCAAAGGGCTCCAGTAGGGAACTTTTCTTTTCTTGGAACATCTTTTGTCTCCTTTCTTGGATTTTCTAGATGTGATTGATGGCATGTCTTTTAAATTCGGACAGATTAAAAATCAGAAAATGTTCAACAACCCTGCCCATGAAAAAGCTTTAAAGATGCGGCGTTATATGGACTCAAGGCCTTTGGTTCGGCAGGTTAAATAGCTGCTTCTTGCACTTGTTAGCTTTTCATATATTTTACCTATTTTTATTGACCCAGTTATTGTTACTCTCAATTTGCTTTTAATTTGGTAATCAGGCTGCCTTGGCTCAAAGAAGGTCAAATTTCCAGAGGAATCAATTTCCTTTAACATCTGAGGCTGCAAGGAAGGCTGCAGTTGCTCGCTTTCGCAATAGAAGTTTTGGTCGTAATTTCATGGCTAATGCAAACAATGCAAGGTATAATGCGATGCAATTTCACACTGCTCCTTTATATAAGAACACTGGTTCTGACTAGTTGGAATGATGTCAGCGGTAACAGGAAATCATCTTATCTTTTTGTATTGAATTGTGGACTTGTTGCAGGTAAATCTGATGAACTCTGTCCGCCATGTGGTCTTCTGCTTAATAGTTTCCTCACATAGTGTTGTGGATTTCTTGTATGTGACTGGTTGTGTTACAAGTGGCCCATTTGGAGTTATACTAATTATCGATGGCTTCCATTCACATCACCCAAATAGAATAGCCACATTTTGGATCTGGTTTGCCTGTTTCGATATGGACGTGTCATTTGGATTGGCTGTAAAAAGTGGTTTGCATGTGATCATAGAGATTTTATTTGGAGATGGGCTATGAAACACGCAAAAAAAATGGATGTATTTTAAAACAGTAGACAAGCTTAACGGGTATGAAAAGAGAAAAGATGTCCAATCAGTTAAGGTGGTTCATGACCAGCAATTTTGCGAAGAAATTCATTCTTTGCATATGACTACTAGTGTTCTGTGAATTATTTCTTTACTGAACAGTTCTCTTCCTGTTTGCCAGCAGTGTTAAGTGGATAGTTATTACCTTGTGGGTGTATTTCCATCATTTGGAGGGTTTGACTCGTGTTATCATATGTGGTCATCAGCTTCTTCTTACCAATGGTCTCTGCCCCTTTCCTAGTGCATTTAGGTTGAATTTCAACTGATGTGATTAGCTGTAGCTTACCTCACATTCTCAGTCTTCATTCTCATTAATTTTTTACTCTTTCCTGGGAATGGGTGGATAACCAATGAAGGTGCATATCCTTTGCTGTTAGAAGGTAGTGTCAAGGAGATTTGAAGTCTGGAATTTTCTTTCATTTTAGTCAATGTGATTGACTTCCTTGTTCTCGTCTCTTTGATCTCTCATCGGCTACATGCATGACTGGGTTTTGATCCAATTTTTGGTTGCTGAGATGGAGTTAACAGGCTTCTTGGTTTCAAAACATGAGACAAGTTATTGCTTGGAAGAATGAAAGTTGTGTTTTGGAATTTCTATGCTCTGAGTGATAAAGAGGGATGCAATGGACTGGATTTCTAGAATATGCCTTCTTTGAAGCTTATGTACTCTTAAGATTTGGCAGGAGAATCATTTCTTTACCAGCACAAGCTTTTCTGTGGCTTTTGTGGGTGATGGATAGTATTCTTGACCTGGGCCTGGAGAATTTTTTTTTATGGACAACACGAGAATTGGTCCTCATAATTCTTCAGATATGCTGCCTGCATTGAGGTCCTACCCTCAGTTTTTGCAAATAGCATAGACTTAAAAGAGTCCCAACAAGCTTCCATTACTTTGAAGTTTTCTTGAGTATAAAAGGAAAAACTGCTGTGAAGAATGTTCGCTTTTTTTATTCATGTGACTGTTGTCTGCAAAAATGCTTTGTCTTAATTCTTAATTCAATGTAATTTGAACATTTATGTCAAGAATATCAGGTCTCAACCAAGTGGAATTTACCTCATGTGGTTTTCATAAGATCTGATTGATGGTGGTGCTAGCAGTTCAGAGTGGAGAGTATTATGTTGGATTCAGGTGCTTGATACTCATCCTAGTTGCAGAGTCATTTTTTATTGTTTCTGGATGCAGGGCTGGAGGTTTTACAGTCCAGAGGAGAGCTGCAAATGGAGGCTTTGCTATGAAGGTACTTTCTTTTCATCTCTTAGCTTCATTGGCTTTCTTGCAGGGTTTTCTTCTGTTAAAGACTATCTTTTTCTTAGGCAGATGCATTGTCACTACCACCACCACTACTAGCACCATCACCTTCACCACTACCACTATTATTTTTGAAGTTCGTGCATCCCAAGTTGTGATTTTGTTAGATACATCTGCAGCCTATATAGGTGCAACAAGTTTTTGGGCAAGACATGATTAAACAACGCACCAGACCTTTTTAGGGTTGCTGTCCACCATTGGTGATTTGCTAGGGTGTGCAGCAGCGACAATAACGCTGATACTTTGTTGTTAATGCATTGATATGATGCTGATGTTTGCCATCACTGTGCAGTCACCACCACGCCTGAATCAACAACAGCAGCAGGGGGATGGAGGCGCTAAGCAGAGGCCTCAAACATTGGATTCACTGTTTGCTAACATGAAGGAGCAGAGGATGAAAGTCTTGTCACGACGAAACAAAGTTGTACAACACAATGGCGGTGGCAGGCAGCCAAGGGTGCCATGGGCGAGAGGTCGATTCTGATATAAACTCTTGTAACATGCCAGTCAGAGTAGGTGTTTGTGGCGCTAAAGCAGAGTCTTCTGTGATCATGTCCTTCTCAGTTTCTCTGTGGACCCTGTTTGTTCAAGTTGGGGTGTGCTTCAGTTGCAGAACCTAGGGTTCCATAAATTTTCTTTTTTGCTCGTCATCTTGAACTATTTTCAGCATGGTATTTTCTAGTGGCATTGTATATCAGTTGCAGGATATTAATGCAATTCATGCCTTCTCAGAAATTCGTAGTTGATCGTTTTGCAAGCACTGCTTAACTCGTTGCTGTCGATTGCATGGTTTTTGTCCTTCACTGCCTGGTGAATGCAGATATCAACTCCGAAGATGGATGGATTTTAGAACTTTTTAGAGAGATAATTGAGTTGTTCTGTTGTCGCTTTTACCTCTCCCTCCTGCAGCAAATTGCAATTACAATGACAAAAAAAAAAAAAAACACTGCTTGACCTGTGGTAATCTCTAATTGGTGCGCCATGTTTTAGTGATTTTGCGGAGAGATGCTTGTTAACAAAGATTGAGAGTTTATGATAGGAAGCGAAAGCTAAAGCAATGTCTGTTGCTATTCCCTATCGAATCTAATGTTTACTTCCCCGTCTCCCGTTGCTATTCAATGCTCTTGATTTGACGATCGCTTGGAATGCCTTCCAGTTTAGTTACTGCCACTCTAGCGTCCCCCAGCGTTTAGGCCCAGTAGCAGTTAGGTAGTGTTAGGCTTTGGTAAAAATTCTAAAAAAATTAATTGTTTAAAAATAATTTTTTTTATGTTTTTAAATTATTTTGATGTGGTTGTTGTGATTTCAAAATAAATTTAAAAATATAAAATAAAAATATATTAAAAAATATCCAAAAACATCACTATTATAATATTAAATTAAACGCTATTTTAATATAGATATTGGACGCGGTGTACGAATGAATGAGATTGCATCTATACTCCAATCTTCTAATGAGTTAAGTGTCACTTGGCGTAATTATGGGTTAGATTCTCTGAACGGTAGATGTTAAGAGTGCACAAGAGGAACTTTTAAGCAAAATGGCCGGGAACTGTCAACTAACGGCGACATTGGGGACGGAAACTAGGAAAGCCATCTATAAGCTAAATAGATAATAACTGTATTGACCAACCACAACAAGTTGGGGTTGTAGCTCATATGGTAGAGCGCTCGCTTCGCATGCGAGAGGCACGGGGTTCGATTCCCCGCAGCTCCAGCCGCTATATTTTGTCTTACAAAATTATTATTCTTTTTAATCGAATTTAAGTAATCAGCCACGTGACAGTGAATAAAGCCCCCGCTTGTCTCTCGCAGTGGCTGTCCTTCCTCGCACACCTCTGGTTTCTGATCCCTTCATCCAAACAGTAACCACCCCCAAACAAACTACGCCAGAAACAAAAACCTCCCTCCCTCCCTCACTCCCTCCTTTCTTTCATCAAATTTCCTTTTCTTAAAAGGAAAAAAAAAATGACAGTAAACTTAGGCTCCTCCTCCTGCCTCTCTCTCTTGTTCTCACACTCTCCTCCTCCTCCAGTCTCCAAACTCTTTCCAAAACCAAACTACACTACTACAGTCACTCTCATCTCCCTCGTATTTTCTTTCAATAAAGCCACTCCATTCCTTTCCACTTCAAGACCACCGTCTTTAAAACCACTCCCTTTTTCCCGAAGCCAATCCGATAACAGCATCGTAGACAACACCAACTCTGTTTTATCACTAAACGAAGAGTCACTTTCTCGAGTCTCCGCTGCTAAAGACGCCGATGAAGCATTACAAATTATCGCCGAAATTACTAACAGAAGCAACGGTTTAGTTAGTGTAACCGATTGCTGTGGTATTATAACTGCCGCCATTGATCGCGGCAATGCCGATTTGGCTCTCTCTGTTTTTTACGCTATGCGTTCCAGCTTCGACCAAGGTAGTTTGTTTGTTGTCAATAAGTAGCATTCAGTTTTTTATTTTATTAATTGATTTGATTTTCAGGTGATACTGAGATTGAGAGATGGAAATGGTCACGGCCGGATGTCAGTGTTTACACGTCATTAGTTCAAGGTCTTGCTGCGGCTTTGAAGGTTTCTGATGCTCTTAAGATGATTGATTATATTTGCCGCGTTGGAGTATCGCCTAGCGAAGAGGTAAATGCTGATATATATAGGAATTGATAAAAACAAACAAACAAAAAATTAAGTAAATTAACTTTGGATGTTTGTGGTTTTGGTAGGTTCCGTTCGGGAAGGTAGTGAGATGTCCAACTTGTATGATAGCTGTTGCTGTTGCACAACCTCAGCATGGCATTCAGGTATTTCAATACAAGGAAGGGGTTTTCATAATGAGCTTTATTATATGTATTGGGATATGATTAATGTCAACTCAAACTGAAAAAAAAGCTACCATTTTGGGAAGGGTCTGATGCTTCTGATCATAAAAAGTATAAGTTTATTGCTTGCAATGTTGTTGTTTGAAATGTTGCGGTGATAGTATATAATGCTTTTGCTGTAGATTGCATCTTGTGCCAAGTGCCGATACCAGTATGAGCTTGTTTCTGGGGATATCACTAGTATTGACTCAGAAGCAATCAGGTTGGTTTACTTCCATCTGTATTGTTGCAATCAAGCTACGTGCTGTCTGTTGTGTTTGTAAAGTCTAAAAGATGTAGTCCAGTGTTTCTTATTTGATAAGGTACAGTTTGAACCGATAGATTCCTTTTTACAATAAAAGTAGTATGGTGTTGATCTTGGGATATTCACTTTTTCTAAGGAACTACTCCTGCCGAACGCAGCATGGATCTTCCAGCTTGGGAAAGGGGGCTGAGATTTCTGCAAATAATGAAGCAAAGTATTCCTGCAGCTGTTCACTCCATTGTGGTATGTTTTTCTTGAATTTGAATGTCAACTGTTTCTTGTGCTTTTATGAGTTTTATGAAACATAAAGGTTGTTATGGTATTTGTAACTTTTATGGCCATCACTGCTTACGTTTCTTAGGTCTAAAAAGCTCTGCAGTTGCAGGATGAGATTGTCATGATAGTTCAAAATGGTCGAATATTTTTTTGTCAGTGCCAGGAAGTTATTTTCACAAGTTGATCTAATGTCCTCATGCTAGATAGGATACTTAGGTTCCATACACCATTAATGCCAAATTCTGCTTTTTGTATGCTTAAAAACTCATCTTCAATAGCAACCTTTATGCAATCCCATGTGGCAAGTTTTGCCATCCCATGTGACATAGTGGTATATCCTTGTTTGTTGTCCTAGTAGATTATGGAGACCTGGATTTTGATCTTTATGCTTCTTTTCTCACTGTCCGTTCACTGGAATAAATTCATATTAACTAAGAATACCTCCTGATTAGACCTTCAAATGGTACCTTAAGTTTCCAATCTTTTGCTGTGCTCATTCCCTTTAAACATCTTCTAGTAATTTCAGTGCATCTCTACTTTTCAGGTACAGACCCCTTCTGGTATGGCACGTACACAGAGATTTGCTACTGAAACAGTTGACCTTCCAGCACAAGAAGGTGAAAGGGTGACCATTTCTTCAGCAGCTCCATCAAATATTTATAGAAATGTTGGCCCCTTTAAATTTAGTCCAAAGGCGCCCAGTGTCTACCCTGGAGAACCTTTGTGCCTGATGAACCATGAAAATGATCGGGAGTCACTTCTGTTAAGAGCCCCTGTAAACTATGGAAAGTTATCCTTGCTTAACCCTTCTGTCCTTGTTCCACTTCTTGCTGTCTTGGCTACTGGAGACGCTGCATCTGGTATTATTGATCCCAGCTTGCCCCAGTTCCTTGTAGTTGCTGCTATTTCTTCTCTGGGTGTTGGAGCTACTCTAAATAAACTAGTTCTCCCGAGATTGAACCAGGTGAGCCTCATTCTCCTGTTTTCTTGGGTTTTTTCCTGTTAACAATTCTCTGCCATTGAGATACCAGACATGGGCTTAAGACTTTCTTCTAGCTCCTAATCTATTCATGTCATTAAAGTTCCAGCATTTAGCTACTACACTCTGCTTTTCTTTTTCCTTGTTTTTTGCATGTCCTTAATGTCCAAGCTCGATTTGCATCGTAAACAGAATATTGATTCTCTGATTCCTATGCCTCCATGCTTTTTTTAGACTGTCACTGTTGTAAAGCTGCTACTTGTAAATCAATGAAGTTAAAGTTGTTTAAGTGACATAAATGGTCTGCAACCCTAAAGATTCTGTTGAGAACACAAAATGAATATACTCATTTCTTTGATGTTGTCAGCTTCCTCAAAAGTCAGCGGATGTAACTGCAATCAAGCAGAAGCTGTTATCTCAATATGATGTACTTCAGTCTCGCATCAAGGAACTAAAAGAAGCAGCTGAAAAAGAGGTATTCCCATGCATACCATGACTGGTACTATCACAACTTCAGTGATTAGTTTCTTGATATGGTTGTAATTTCTTAACTGAGGTTTCACATTGTTGGAACGTCAAGTGCAACAGATGTGCTCAAAAGATTTGAAAGAAATGGCTGTAATATGTCTATATGTTGCGTGTATAGGTATGGATGTTGGCTCGGATGTGTCAGCTGGAGAACAAAATTTTTGCTGTTGGAGAACTTTCTTATCGGTGAAACCCCCTTGACACTCCAGTAATCCAGTTCATAATATTTACTGAGTTCATTCCAAACCTATTGTAGCTCACTCCCTTCATTCTCTCAGTGCTCGTATAGATAGGGTGAAAAGGGTCCGAGAAGGATTGGAAAAGTCACTCAAAGGACTGATTGGACTCATTGATAGCTATGCAAGAGTATGTGTTTGACACTAGAGGAGGAAAAAAAAAACAAGAAAAGAAAACTCAACCTTTTCCCTCTATATTCATTCCCATCACCCAATTTCAACACCAACAAATGCACACATTTGTGTTTCAGTTTCTGCTTCCAGATTGGGATCAGTTAAGATGGTTACTGTTCACTTGCAGATTTCTTCCATGATTGAAATTGAAGTTGAAATGGACTCTGATGTTCTTGCTGCTGAAGCAATGAGCAATGTGGTGTGTGGCATTTCAGTTGCTTTGTATCCTTGATCTCACAATGCTGATATAAAGCTACTGAACTCGGTAATTTTTGTTTGCAGGAAAGCATTGCTGAACAGATACAGAAAATTATGGAACTGGAAAATCTTGAAGAGGCAGGTTTTTTTTAGTCTTTACCATCTCCGAAAGCAAAATAGTCGGATTGAGAATGTCGAAGCCAAACTTTAATATAATTACAGCAAAAGAAGAGCTAAAACTTGGATTTTTATGAAATGAGTATACAAACGTGACTTGGTTGTGAACTCTTGAGCTTAACTGTATTGGATTCTTGAAAACAAACAGATCAATAGAAAGAGAAGAGGCCAGCTGTGTAAATGATGTGGATATCCATTCGTTGTGCAGTTTGCTTTGGGTTTCCATCTATTCTTTCTCTCCTTCTTCTTCCTTCTTTCTTTTTATTTATTAAAAGAAAATTCTTGTTTGATTCAGAGATGGAGACTACAAGCTGAAGCAAATGATGAAGCTGAAAGACTACTTAGTTCTCAACCTGTACCTACCGAGCAGGTTTAGCCATGGTTCTGGTTAGAATTCAGCCACTGACTTCCAGTTTGCGAAGTGTTACATTGATATACCTTGGGCCCCTGCTCAAGAAGATGTGCTTTGTTGAATCATCTAAAAACCAGGCAGCAAATACACTAGCGTGATTGCTAACCCATGATCAGAACTACCATAAATTGCACATCTATGCGTAGATATGGAGGATCAGAAGCTAGCTGCTTGGTTGTGTCACAGCCGAAAACTTTTCTGGAACTCATTGAGTAATTAACTCATTCAAGCTACAAAGGTAATTCTTATGTGTTTTAACGTATGTTAATGGAAATCGTAAAATTGATCACATCACGTGAGTGTTGTAACACTTATGTCTATACAGATATGGGGACTTGTTTATAATTTTCTTCCTTATTATTGTAGTTAATTTCTGATTATTCTGCACAAAGAAGTTAGAACCATTCTGTTTCCCTTTGTGAATCCCGGATTACGTCAACAATGAATAGGATGTTAAGGTGTCTCCATCTGATGATGTCCTGTAGTAGTCCTGTGAGTGGATATCTTATTTTTCCGACTACATGTTGCATATGTTTTTGGTCAAAAGTCGGTTGAAGCTAAAATAGGTGGCAAGTATATTTCATGGTTGAATCAACATTGCCACTGCAATTCGTTACCTAATTCAGCATTGCTGTTGGTCCAAGCAACAAAGCATATGCAAAGTCAATCAGTTAGATCTAAGGATTTCTTTTGTTTTTGTTTTTGCTATTGTTTTCTTGTTTTTCTAGGTTTAGTTGTGGCAGTCATTTGAAAAAAAAAGACTCATATCAGTTTGTTTCTAATTTTATTATTTTTTATTTTTTTAAGAAAAGGGGAAAGAAGATGAGAGGAGAGGGTGGCTGAGGATGACAGGGATTTGCCCTCTTCTTTCCCTACCATGTCTCATATGGTATTATGTAGTTTGGAAACAAACCGATATTAGTAAAGGGTTTTGGCTTTTACTTTTGCGGGTTGCAAAACCTGCTAATCTAAAGTAGAGAATTCGAGCTCCTTTTGCATGTAAAGTATGAGAATTTTAACAAGACAAAAGGCAAGATGACACGAGGAAACCTTGTTAAAGAGATGATCTGAACTCCTTTTGGCTTTTGTGTGAAGCCAGGACAATGAAACAACATTCAACTCAGTTCATGAAATTGATATGAAATTGATACTTGTGTCTAAAAAGTAGGTGTGTGGCTTGTAAATGGCATTACTGCTTTTACACATCATGTTATAAAACCTAAATTAGACCTAAGTATCATTTCAGGCATAATGATGCTGATTAACAAAATTAAAAGACATGGGTTCGGTTTTATTCTTCATATGAATAGTGAACCAATTAACTCTTTTTTTCTCATTTTTAAATGTTTTTTTTTCTTTTCAATTATATCATTCTATTGCCTAATTGGAAAGAAATTAAGCTTGAGATTGTGATAAAAATAAAATATTTAAAGATAAAGGACTAACATGTAAAACAAGAAGAAAATATATAATTAGACATATTAGCGACAATTTTCTTTTTGTTCTGAAGTT
>Ga0325411_1004888_pt1 | contig 14957 bp, 3 predicted proteins | sample PopdelMetagenome_13_FD_206181 | JGI IMG/M metagenome (GOLD analysis project Ga0325411, IMG submission 206181) | Populus deltoides microbial communities from Bellville, Georgia, United States - Xylem-PdIQD-R4 | ecosystem: Host-associated > Plants > Phyllosphere > Stem > Wood/Secondary xylem... | reverse complement strand
GTTGAATATCAAAGAAATTTGTATTTTTTTTTTGTTTGTGTGGATTATAGTCAATTGTATCAAGCACAAGAATTAGAAACAACTTGGCTCAATCAAGATGAATCTGCTAATAGTTGTCGGAGAAATTATACAACTTCCAAATGAAAATTAAAGAAAACAAAAACATTTCACAAAACACATTTAACAACTCGCAAACAATTGACTATAATCCACACAAACAAAAAATTTACATATTTCTTCGATATTCAATCAGACTATCCAAAAACTTTATAGCCATTTAACCCAAACAAGAAGAAACAAAGCAAAACACCACAGTAAATAAAAGAAGATCAAACCCAGATCCCAGCACCTTTAAAATCAAACATCTCAAACCCCCCCCCCCCAAAATCAAACAAACCAAAGAGATCCAACATGTGTGTGTCTAAGTCTGAAAGAAGATTCTCTAGACCCCACTGAACAGTCAGTAAATCCACATAGATATGCGGGCGTGGAACGCACAATGGCAAGATCTAGAGCGTGCCCGGAAATCAAAGCAAAAGAAAAGGACCAATTCATGAGAAGAAAAAGCTCACAGAGGCGTAATCAGGATGATGAGCAGTCATAGCAGCGGCAGTCTCGGCAGCCAATTCATCAAGCTGGCTAGTGGTGACACCCTTGTAGACACCAGCACACACCTTCTGAGACACAAGGACAGGGTCACAGTGGTCAGTGCTAAGGCCATAGCTAAGTTTCTTCAATCTAGCAGTGATCTTATCAAAGTGGACAGCCTCTTGCTTCCCGTCTCTCTTGACCACATACATATTTGCTTCTTTCGAGACTTTTATCAAACAGGTGTTTAGCACAGAAAGAAATGGGAGAGAGAAGGAATTCTTATATAGGAAGAGAGAAAGAGAGACGAAGAGAGTGGGTAGGTTTCATTTTTAGGGATGTTGAGTTTTCTTCCCTCCTCTAAACACCAATTTTGAAATATGAGCAAGGCGCCAAATAGTTGTGTTTTCGGATTCAGAGGGTTGCTATGGCGGGAAAATCTTTTGGAGCCGGAATGGCTATGAGGTAGGTGTGCTTTGGGTCCATGCTATTTATTGTACTTTTTTCTTTTTTTTTTAATATTTTTTTTTAAAATTATATTTATCAATTTTATTTTTTAATATTAAGTTAGTTAGAATTTAACTTTGTAATAAAGCTTAATCATATGGGGAAAGCAATGTTACTTTCCTCACAAAACAATGTGGATTGCTACACTGTCTCTTCACAAGGTTTTTTTTCTTATGATTTTTTCAAAATTATCTTTATCAATTTTATTTTTTTAATATTGAGTTGGTTAAGAATTACAATTACAAGTCATTACAAATAAGGTTAAATCATGTGGGAAAGCATTGTAACTTTCATCACAAAACACTGTGAATTGCTACAATGTTTTCAACATGATTTTTTTTCCCTGTTTTTTTTCCTAAAATTGTCTCTGTCGATTTTATTTTTTTACTATTGAGCTGATTGAGAATTTAGCTTTGTAGTGTTTTTTTTTAAACACCTTGAATTTTTGCAATGTTTTCCCTTATGATTTTTTATTATTTTTTCTAAAATTATCTTTGTCAAATTTTTTTATAATATTGAGCTGGTTAAAAATTATAATTATAATAAAGCTAAATCATAAGAGGAAAGCGTTGTAGTTTTTCTCACGAAACATTGTGGATTGCTACAATATTTTTCCAAATGGGTTTTTTTTATGATTTTTTCTAAAATAATTTTTGTCAATTTTATTGGGGAAAACACTATAATTTTCTTTACAAAACATTGTCAATTGCCACAATGTTTTTTTTTATGGGTTTTTTTCCTTCCAAAATTATTTTTGTTGGTTTTTTTTTAATATTAAGTTAGTAGAGAATTTAGCTTTGTAATTTTTTTTGCTTTTTATTAACAAAAAAGCTAAATTATCTAGCAAAAACACTGTATCTTTTCTCACAAAACACTGTGGGTTGCTACAAATCATTTTGTTCGGTCTTTAAGTTTTTGATAACCAACACAATTTTTTTTCCATCATGAAATATTGACTCCATCATACCTTTAATTTCTATTATTTATCTAGTGCTGATTCACAATAAAAACACTATCAAGTACATTTGTTTTATAAGCCCGCAGCAGCACGCGTGCAGGGCATCTCGTTAATATTTATTTAATGATTTTATTTAAAAAATAAATAGGTAATGAAAAAAATCACATTTGAACTCATTAAAAAGTTATAAAAATGTTTTCTTTTAGATTTAAAATATTTTTTATTTCCTAAAAAACTTTAAAATTTCACCTAAAACCACAGTAGTTAAAACCAATTTTATTATATTATAAAAAATAAAATTTTCATAAATTTTTTTAATTTTGATATAGATAATTGAATAAAAATAATTACAGGAAAATAAAAAAAATTAATCCAAAAATATTTCTTTCCAAACCACTACTGTTTCAAATTTATATCAAGCTATAAAAAGTAATTTTTGTTTCATAAAATGAATTATTTTAATTCATGTATAACCGGTTTAGAAAGGTAACTAAAAGTATGTGTGTTTGTTTTTTTATTTAAAAATTATTTTTAAAAATATTTGAATTTTTTGTTTAAATTAATTTATTTTACGAGTTTTGGTTGTTTTGATATACTAATGTTAAAAATAAATTTTAAAAAATAATATATATATATATATATATATTATTTTAATATATTTTAAAAAATAATTATTATCATAAACATAAATACTACCTAGATTGATTATAAAAGAAATAAAAATGAAAATGGAAAGGAAGAAAGATGGGAAAAAAGGGGTTGGAAGACGGAAGGAAGCGGGAGACAAAGGGAGAGGGAATCCTTGCAAGGGTTGGCGCGGTTTTGAAGTGGGCGGAGACGTGGTGGTGGGGGTTGATGCTGGCTCCCGTGAATGATTCATTTTCTTTCTATTTTTTAAGCTGCTTTTTAGCTGGATAACTATACAATGTTATAATAAAGTTAATTCTTCCGGATTTTAGGGTGCTATTTTTTTTATTTTATTTTTTTTTCCAACCTAATTTTCTCGGCATGTATGTGTATTTTTTTAATGGTGCAAAATGGGTGTCACTTTATTTCTCCACAATCAAAAGGTTATTACTCAACTACCCCCGTACTGTAGTATTTTTCTCTTTTTCTCTAATATAATAGAATGTTTTGAATTTTTATATAAATAAATGAATATGTTTGGATTTTTATTAAATTAAATGATAAATCTTTTAAACTTGAATAATTTTATGTAAAGTTTGAATGGTTTATTAGCTTGTATAATTTTTAATATATAAAAACAAATTTTAATTACTTTGAAATATGTATTTGTGCTAATTTATTTATTTATAAGCTTAGTTAGACATTTAAGTAATGTTTTGATGATTTGATTATAAGATTAGATTTTAAAAAACAAAAATGATAATTGTTGCTCTAACAATCTTTTAACATTTTGGTCTTGATTACAAACATTTATGGAATGTCTCAGCATCATTTTTTTATGAATCAGCATTTTAAAATAAAAAAATAAAAAACATTAAAGAAAGCTTTTTTTTTTTTAGTATAGTCTTTTCACATTACAATAATAAAATTAAACTAAAAACAACTACGATGAAAAAATAAAACGATAGTAGTTATTTTTTAAAATGATTTTTTTAAATATATAAAAATAATATTTTTTATTTTTAAAATTTTATTTTTAACATTAATACATTAAAACTATTTAAAAACACATAAAAAGTTAATTTAAAACAAAAACAATTATAATTATATGTTATATTCAATTCTTCATCAAGCACCACTATCAAATCTCGAAGGATAATAAATAAAAAATAATTTAAAATATTAGTATCATAATTTGAGGACATGGCAAGTTTAACATTACATAGCGTGAGAATATTATCTAAGCTAAGGTTCAAAGGTGTTCTTGTACTTGCACGATATCACTAGAAAATTTATCTAACAAAAATCACAAATTAATTAGATAATTAAATAAGTTAGTATACATAATCATGTAAAAATATAAGACCTCAATAATTATGCAATCAAATAAAAATAGCACGCATACTAAATAAATACATAAACTTGCATAAGATATAATAATACAATCTTGGTATGCATTCTAAACATGTATAAAAAAAATATTTAAATAAAACTAATTTAGAGTATTTACTTGTTGAAGATCTTAGAATATAATCAATTTAGAATTTTTATTGCTATCGATGATTATTTTTTTATCCTTTAAGGTTTATTGTTCATCACTTGGTACAAAATAACTAACTTCAATAAACCTTCTAAAATTTCAATAATATTTTATTTAAATGTACTCAGGATCAAATAACCAAACAAAATATACTTAAAATATTTTTACAAAAACTATTCCTAAACTATAAATATTGTTGCCCCAATTATTATTGTCATTGTTGTTGACTTAATTATTATTATTATTATTATTATTATTATTATTATTATTATCATTATTACAAATAGAATGAGAGTGTTCCATTACCATAATAAAGGGACTAATTGTCATATGTGAAAGATGTTTGAAATTATGGTTCTATAAAGCTAAGTTTTTGTCTCAATTTGGAAGTTGTGTCAGTTTTACATATCTTTTTGTATTCTTTATAACCTTTATAGCCTAGCTTTCCCACAAGTTTCATATATAATTACTCATTGAATGCTAAACTTATTTTCCTCCTACTTATATATGATTTTAAAATTTACCTATAATATATATAAAAAATATTTTTCATGAAAAACATATCATATCACCCTGTTAAGTCCGCATAAAAATAATATTAGGTTTTTCAAAAAAATAGACGCAGCAAAAACAACAAATTTATTTATTAGGAGTCTCAAAGATCCTGTTAGACAAATCTATGGTTGTTTAGGATTTATGCAAAGACTACCTGAAGATTAAATGTTCCTTTTGGCTTTGAATATTTGCTTCAAGGCTGAGTTATTACAAACCACAAGCTATCTAAGTGTGCGGCCTCTAAAGATAATTCACACGAACTACTAGTGAGAAATCTCATAAATTCTTTTAGGGAAGAGGGATTGTTATACTTTTGAGTGCTATTTCTATATTATACTCTACTCATGAAAATTAAGAGGCATGCCTTTCTATTTATAGAGAAACCTAAAAACCCATAAATGATAAAATATTGATTTGCCTTGTGAATAATATCACATATATCATTTCAAGATAATTTTAGAAATTTATTCAATCATGTCTCTACTTGATTTTTTTAAGTTTAGAATTATAATTCCATGTATAAATTACACTCTAGTCCTTAATTTCTAAAACTTATTTACAATCAAGTCACACTTGATTAATCATCTTATTTTAATTTCTGACCAATGTTTCTTATGTGGGTGATCCATTAGGTTCCCTAATAAGTTGATCTAAATATAAATTACAATTCTAAATAAAATAGGATTAAATAAATTAATTTATTATCAATTCAACAATTGATTGATCTATATATGAAGATCAAGTACAATATCTAACAACATATCATGATCCTTCAAATATTAGAAAAGTCATAACAAGCTATCTAAGTGTCCGGCCTCTAAAGATAATTCACACGAACTACTAGTGAGAAATCTCATAAATTCTTTTAGGGAAGAGGGATTGCTATACCTTTAAGTGCTATTTCTATATTATACTCTACTCATGGAAATTAAGAGGCATGGCTTTCTATTTATAGAGAAACCTAAAAACCCTTAAATGATAAAATACTGATTTGCCTTGTGAATAATATCACATATATCATTTCAAGATAATTTTAGAAATTTATTCAATCAAGTCTCTACTTGATTTTTTTAAGTTTAGAATTATAATTCCATGTATAAATTACACTCTAGTCCTTGGTTTCTAAAACTTATTTACAATCAAGTCACACTTGATTAATCATCTTATTTTAATTTCTGACCAATGTTTCTTATGTGGGTGATCCATTAGGTTCCCTAATAAGTTGACCCAAATATAAATTACAATTCTAAATAAAATAGGATTAAATAAGTTAATTTATTATCAATTCAACAATTGATTGATTTATATATGAAGATCAAGTACAATATCTAGCAACATATCATGATCCTTCAAATATTAGAAAAGTTATAACAAGCTATCTAAGTGTCCGGCCTCTAAAGATAATTCACACGAACTACTATTGAGAAATCTCATAAATTCTTTTATGGGAGAGGGATTGCTATACCTTTGAGTGCTATTTCTATATTATACTCTATTCATGGAAATTAAGAGGCATGACTTTCTATTTATAGAGAAACCTAAAAACCCATAAATGATAAAATATTGATTTGCCCTATGAATAATATCACATATATTATTTCAAGATAATTTTAGAAATTTATTCAATCGTCTCTACTTGATTTTTTTAAGTCTAGAATTATAATTCCATGTATAAATTACACTCTAGTCCTTAGTTTCTAAAACTTATTTACAATCAAGTCACACTTGATTAATCATCTTATTTTAATTTCTGACCAATGTTTCTTATGTGGGTGATCCATTAGGTTCCCTAATAAGTTGACCCAAATATAAATTACAATTCTAAATAAAATAGGATTAAATAAATTAATTTATTATCAATTCAACAATTGATTGATTTATATATGAAGATCAAGTACAATATCTAGTAACATGTCATGATCCCTCAAATATTAGGAAAGTCATAAGTGATTTCACTTAACCTTTCAGTGACCAGTTTCTTAGTATAATTATTATCCCTTCATCAACAATGTTTTAATTTAGACATTATAGTATAGAGTGTGTCTATTATATCAAGTTTTGTTTGTTCTTAACACCATAATCATTGATTTTTTTTAATAAGATTTGAAACTCTTTATAAACCTCATTCCATTTTGTACAAGGATTTACAATTAATACTATTTCAAAACATATGAAATATTTTCTCTGATTCATCTAGGGTGATGAATCTTCTCTTAATTATTTAAATACATTCATATAGTTCATGTTATATCTAATATTTGCCTATTTGTTACCCTTGAGTAAGACAACATGTAATAGGATTAAAACGTAACACTCCCTATATAAGATAACTCTGTGATCTCAAGTCTAAAGACTAGGGGTGAGTAAATTAACTGAAAAACTGATTTAACTGAGAAAACCGAAAAACAATTAACAAAAAAACCAAACCGATAAAAAAACTGATTGAACTAGTTAAAATATTTAGGAAAATAACTGGTTCGGTTCAGTTTCTGGTTTTGGTGTGCTTGAACTGGCCAACCCGAACCGAACCGAACCGGTTTGGTTTAGGAATGAAAAAAACCAAGCGGTCCAAGTTGCGAGCCACGTCCTCTCATTACTTTCCCTTTCAACAAGGGCATACCATTTCAAATTCAATTTTCTGCTTTCCTTTCACACAGCCGTTGTAACAATCTCAAATTGTAAACTCAAAATATATAATATATATTCGTAGCTAATTTTTTTTATATATATACAATTTTCCTGAAATTTCAGCAGAATTTTCTTTGTATTCTTTAGATACCAAGTTATCGACTCCATCATTTCTCAACCTGTAACATCAATCGCAATATTCGTCCCATTATTTGGACTTCAAAAAAACTCAAGCATATTTCAATATCTCAATTCTATTTTTCTATAGAACACTATAATAAAACTAATAAATTCTTAACATGCATTGTCTCTCTCTCTCTCTCTCTCTCTCTCTCTCTCTTTTTGTATTTGTGCTCAAATATATACACAACCAACCATAATTCAACTTAATAATAATAATAACATTATAAATTACATCATATATAAGATAATAAGTTAAACATTATATTTTTAGATATGGAAGTATATTACAACAAAATATTAGTTCTTCCCATTACATTAATCACATAACAAAATTATTTATCCAAGCATTTACTTTCCAGATCGAGGGTGCGATGTACCTAAAAACATTATCGCATAAAATATGATTAAAACAATTGCACATTTCAATAAGTAATTGATCAAGGACTAATTATTCATATACATTAAAGTGACTTTCATATCATAGAATAAATTGTCTTATTTTCTTTAGAAGTTTCTAATTTCATAAATTCTCTTCTAGACATAGGGATACAACTACTAAAATAAAAATATCAAGAGTGTCTCTCACAAACCAGCATATTTAACTTCAAAGTTTTACTATTAATCTATTTTACATCAAGTGACTATCTCATTAATTTGTAAATTAATTTTCTTAACATGGCCATGCAATTAGACATAAATTCTAGTAATCAGGAAATGATCTTCAAGGCTTGTCCATTCAACAGAACATATTTTCAATAATTGCCCATTCACCAAGGCATTATTTCCAATAACCAGGAAATAATTTTTCAAGACTTGCCCATTCACCAAGGCATTATTTCCAGTAACTGCCCATTCACCAGGGCATTATTTCCAGTAACCAGGAAATAATTTTTTAAAGCTTGCCCATTCACCAGGGCATTATTTCCAGTAATCAGCATTAGAATTTACAATCTATAAAAATTCATTCTACAATAATAATAAAAAAAATATAAACTAATTAATTACTCCAAGGTGTCGAACACCTACCTGGTGTCTGTGCGCGTGAAGATGTCCCTTGTTGCTGATTAGGTCCTGCGGCCTCCTCTGTACCAACAAAAATTACTTTGTCATTGTTCATTCATTCGGACCGCTAAAATTCTAATACCCATTACATATTCTTTGATTAAATCCAACACCCTTAATTAAGTTTAATTGACTTTTAATTCAAGGAGGACAAAACCCTCATTTATGAAACATTTACTTATTTTTTTTCCACAAAAATCCTTTTACAATTTAATCTATCATTATCAATTGTCTTCAATTTGGTAAGATTCCTCAATAATATTATTTAAACTCCATTCTCTAATTTTTCTTTTCTATTTAGCCAAAAACAACCTAGGGAAGGAAGTGAAGATTTTTCTTTTCTCTTTGAAAAATTCTTAATTCATTCATATAACAACACTTATAAACCTTTATCTTCCCATATTTTCCAAACAATTGTATTTAATCTCAATTCCCCCAAATTATTCCTCTTTTGGCCAAATATTCAATTAAAATGAGGAAAAATAATTTTTGTTTCTTTTACTTAAAATTAAACACTTACCCAATCATAATTCATGCTTTCTAACATGGTTCAAACATAATTTGCATCATTCCTATAAATTATAACATAAATCCACAATTTCACATAATCATAATTTTGCATAATCCTTCATCAAACATAAAATTAAAGGAATTAATCATTTGGAGCATGTTATTTACCTCACTTTGATAAGGATTTAAGGAAAGAATGCAAGAAAAATCAAGTTTTCTTCTTCTCCCTCTTCAAACCCTAGCTTGAAATCCTTCCTTCAATGCATTCACCACCTTAAAATCAACCCCCTCTTTATGTTTAATTAAGTTACTCACTCTAATTTTTCACTTTAATTAGTGAAATCAATGAGCATTTAAGTAGAAAAATCACACAATTCTTCCCCCTCTCTTTGTTTGAAGCTCACGGCTAAAAGAGAAAAAAATGAAGTATTTATAGTCTAATTTTTACTTATTTACACATTGGCCCTCATTTCTTCTCATTTCTATTTTTGCCACTCAACTCTTCTTTTTACTTAATTCTCACCTTAACATCTTATATTTTATTCTATTGTATCCAATTACAATACTTGGAATCCTTTTATTTAATCTATTCAGTACTTTATTTATTTTACTCAGATTATAATTTAGCGGGTTTTCACAACCGCCCCCTCCCCTCCGACCCGGTTTCCGGTTTTAGACCTCAGAACATTCCCTCTCTTTTCGAAAATCCATCACCCGTGATAAAAAAATCTGGTCTTCCTATCTCTAATCACGTCCTTGAGCTATCTGATAGCGTCGAAATAGCCGCTACAGACATGTCTGCAACCTCCTTCACTGATACTTCTATGCTCCAAGAACCTCAATAAAAATCTTTTACTTGAACGAAAACCTAACTGTATTGTTCATGACGTGTTTCATTGTTGGTCTGCTGTTGCTATTAACAGTGTTGGCGTTCCAAGAATTACTTTCATTGGGAATAGATGCTTCACTTGTTGTGTCCGAGAAAATATGGAACGCTATAAGTCCTATGAGAAAGTAACTTATGATTTGGAGCCTTTTATTGTTCCAGGTCTTTCTAATAGGATTGAGTTGACCACATCTCAACTACCAGTCTTTGGAAGACAATCACATTGTGAAAACCAACAGACCGAAGATACAAACATATTACCACATTACAGGAATAACCATAATAACAATAGGTTTTTCCAGTTTTGGACCTCAAAAAACCGAACCCAAACCAAACTGGAACTAGTCGGTTTGGACCGATTCTGGCTCGGTTTGGGTCTCTTTTTTTAAAAAACAGTTTGGTTGTTTTTTAAAGGTAAAAACCGAATCGAAACGAAAATGATCACCCCTACTAAAGACCACTTAAAAAACTGTCACGTTAGCCTTTTCATAGACACATATCATCTCATTGTATGGAATTTTCGTGCTAGTCAGATCAATGTACATGTCATCTGATAAGCACTCATATATTAGTTTTAGGCACTCCTTATACTTCAACTTATTAGAACAATTGTTTTCTTTCATAAAAAAAGGAACATGATATATATCAGTCTCACAACTCTAATTAATGTCCAGTCTTAATAGACCATTGACCAAGAATATTTAGGAACAATGCTTTGATGCAATAGGAATCTCATAATTATAACAATTTTATAATTCTCTTTGCAAATTATTTTTGTCCCAAGGACTTTATCTTTACTCTAGATTCATTAATCAAATATTTGATGAATACTAAAGATAAATAAGCATTTATTAATAAATTAAATATATTTACATGAAAAAGTCAAGCCACGTGTAACCAACTGATTGACTAAAATGCATGTACACTAACAATCTCTTGCACTAAAGCCAATCACTCAGATATCGAATACCATATCGCTCTACTTGACGATAATGTTTTTACTAGGATAGTGGCTTAGTAAGAGGATTCATAAGATATTCTTTAACATATACTCGTTCTATCTTTGCATCTTCTTCTTTCTATGATTCTCTAATCAAATGGAATTGTCCAAGTATATTTTTATATCATTGATGAGATTTTGGTTTCTTTGCTTGTGTAATGAATCCATTATTATCATAGTACAAAGCTATTGGATCAATAATGCTAGGACCATACCTAGTTCAGTGATAAACATCAAAGAAGGTTGTCCCAAATAAAAACATAAAAAATACTCACACATCAACATGAGCATAAAGAATTCAAATTCAAATAAGGAATGAATATGTACAAATAATATTTACAATTAATAATTAACATTAAGTTTTTAAAATACTTACGTTTTATAATTTTTAAAATAATGTTTTCACCATAGTTGACACCATTTTTGAAAGGTAATTGACTAGATAGCTTGAAAAACATTCTAGAAAAGTATTGTTAAGGGCACTCTTGAACCCACAAGTCTAAATTCACAAAAGAAAACCCTTTGTTTTTATTGTTGTTTTTGTTTATAAAATAAAAGGTCACATATTAATTGCTTCTACTACCTATTAGGCAACATCCTAGAACAATGCTCAATGATGGTTTATTTATCTCGGGTTAATTTTATGAATAAATACAGTTAATATACAACATAAATTGCAAGGAAGAATATCATTGCTTGAAAATATTTTATATGAAAATAATTTATATAAAATGAAAGTGGAGTTATGTATTAAGCAATCTTATTATCCATTTAACAAACCTAAGGATAATGCTAGTAATTGTTCATTTATCCAACATTGATTTTTGGATAATAGAAAAAATTAATACAAAACTTGCAAGAAAAAAAATATTATATCTTAAAAATATATTTTGCATATAGCAAAAATAAAGTTATATATTAAGAGATCTTATTTCCATTCAACAAATCTAAGAACAATGCTTAGTAATAGTTCATTTATCATAAGTAGTTTTTTTTATAATAGAAAAAATTAATACAATGCTAAAAAAAAATTATATCTTAAAAATATTTTGTATAAAACAAAAAATAAAGTTGCGTATGAAATGATCCTATTATCCATTAAACAAATATAAGGATAACACTTAGTGACAATTTATTTATCCTAAGTTGATTTTTGGATAATGAAATCCTTAATATACTATTGAAACCAAATCAATAAAGATTTATGCATAATCAACACAGATAAAATTTACATCGAGACCAAACTATTATACCTTAGATAAACTTGTTGAAAACCATCCTCCTAACCCCATTATGGGATATTGATTCTAGCCTTATTTCACTTTAAAAAACTAAATCCCCAGCGACTTCATACCCTTAGATATTTCACACAATAGTGTGAACCCCAACACTTCAGATATTTTACAACAATATGTATGAAAATAAATAACACATCAAAATTTATTTAGGATTTCATTTAAAGGTTTAAAATTGACCTTTGAGAGTGGTTAGGGTTAATCAGAAGCTACGGGAATGAGGGATGTGTGATGTTGACGAGTGGACACACATATCATCAACAATGTTAGGCTATAGTGCATGGTTGCACACGCTAGTAAAGGATAGAGGCATGTAGATTGCTAGACTAGGTGTGTTAGTTCTTCCCCTTCCTTATTTTATAGGTATTGTAGTCCACCTTAACTCTTTTCAGTAAAGAGGGATTGTTATGCCTTTAAGAGCTAGCTATTTATTTTATGTTTTCAGGTGTTTCTATATACTGCACAATCTATATTGTTTGTATAGCTCACACATAAAATATGAGGCATGACATTAGATTTATAAGAAAAACTTGATAACCCTATAAATAGCAAAATATTACTTTGTCCATAAAAAATATCATATTTATTATTTTAGGTTAATTGTTTAAATTTATTTAATCAAGTCCCTGCTTGATTTTTCTAAGTCTAGAACTGTAATCCCCTATATTAATTACATTTTAGTTCTTAATTTCTAAAAATTATTTACAATCAATACAGACTTAATTAATTATCTAGTTTTATTTTTTACTAGAAGTTCTTAATGTGTATGACTCATTAGGTTCCTAATAAGTTGCCCAAAATATAAATCACAGTTCTAAATAAAATAAGATTAATAAATTAAATAAATAAATTTATCATCAATTCAACAAATTGATTGATTCATATTTGAAGATCAATCACAGTGTCTAACAATTTGTTATAATCCTCCGAATATTACAAAAGTCATATGTGATTCGACTTAATCTTTTAGTGATTAGTTTCTCAGTGTAATTATTATTTATTTACCAAAAATGTTTTAATTTAGACATTATAGTATGGAATATATTTGCTTTGTCAAATCATGTTTGTTCTCCACTCCATAGTTACCGATTCTTTGAATAATATTTGAACTCTTTTCAAATTTCATTATGTTTTTCTCAAGGATTTGACAATCAATATTTTTTTAGAATAAGTTGAACATTTTCTTTAATTCACATAGGATTATGAATATTTTTTTGACCATTCAAACACCTTTATATAGTTCAAGATAAACCATAACATGTCTCATATAAGATAATTAGGTGATCTAAAGATAACTTACTCAATTGTCACGTGAGCATTTCCATAGACATATATGATTTCTTCACATGAAGTCCTCATGCAAGTTTGTTTAGTGTACATATCATCTGATAAACAACTGCTTATTAGTTCTAGATAACCCTTAAACCTCAGTTTATGAGAACAACTTATTCATTTTAGAAAGAAAATAATATAATATGTATCATTCTCAAAAGTTGTAATTAATATCAAGTATTAATAGAACATTGATCAGGAACATTTAAAAAATAATGTTATGATGTAAAAGAAATCTCTTAATTATAACAACTTTATAATTTTCTTTGCAAAACATTTTTTCTATGAACTTTGTCTTTACTCTGTACTCATTAATCAAACATCAATGGATATTAAATACAAATAACACCTTTAATAATAATAAATATAATTTTACATCAACAAAGTCAGTGTCACATGTAACAAATTGGTTGGCTATAAGACATATATACTAACAGGCTCGAGGTAGGAGATCGACGTTTAAATTTTTTTGGCTTTTTTCCTCTCTCTCCTTTCCTTTTCCCTTGCTAGTTCATTGGGTTGTGTAGAGACTATTGGTATTGTCGATCGGTTATGGCTAGTGAGGGGAAGGGAAATCAACGACTAGGCTTGGTTGCTAGATGGTGAAGAGATAGGACTACTTAGGGTGTTATTGTGGAAAACAAAATGGAGCATTATCATATGGCTGCTGGCATGAAGGAAACAAAGGTGATGATGGTTTGATCTAGCATTTGTTGTTGTTGCTTTTTCATGGAAGATAGAGGAGAAGTGGAAGACATGGTGATACTTGGAGTTGGTAAGAGATAAACTTTCTATTTTCTTCTTTTCTTCTCTTTGATTTGTTTTTTTAATGTATTTTTAAGCGGAAAACATTTTGAATCGCAACCATTACCACACTCCCAAACACCCATATAATCTAGTCTATTGGCTTAACAAAAAGAAAAGGTAAGCATACATATGTAGGATAATTTCGAAGTCACAAATTCACATGAATCTGTTACAATTTGAGTCCTCGACATTTTTTTGTTAGGTTTTTTATTTTGAATTTTTTTTTATCAAAATTAAAATTTCTTCCTCTTCTTTATTTCCATACAAAAATAAATAAATCTATTAAGCTAATTAATTAAAATATAAAAAGAATATTATTTTCATTATATTATAACTAGTAATTATTGGAGAGGAAGATAATTACAAAAAGATCATAATAGGGATATATAATAACTATGTGTTATACGATTGCTCGTAAAAAAGTAGAGATTGGTATACATAGAATTGTACATTAACATGATTCAAAAAATCATGTTAAT
>Ga0325411_1004885_pt1 | contig 14965 bp, 6 predicted proteins | sample PopdelMetagenome_13_FD_206181 | JGI IMG/M metagenome (GOLD analysis project Ga0325411, IMG submission 206181) | Populus deltoides microbial communities from Bellville, Georgia, United States - Xylem-PdIQD-R4 | ecosystem: Host-associated > Plants > Phyllosphere > Stem > Wood/Secondary xylem... | reverse complement strand
CATACAAGACACCACCATGGAATAAACTTGTTTGGTGCTAGGAGATGGCATGTCCTTCGTGGACTAAAATCAAGCGTATGCAAGAATAACATATCAGCAGGGACTGTGTGTGTGTGTGTGTGTGTGTACAGATGTAGGAACATATGTGTGCTAATGATTGCAAGTGTGTATGTTGCACACGTGCAGGTCATAGACTGTGCTCCTTTGTTGTGTTTCTAGTTTTCCATGCAAAATTATCAGAAGCATTTGGAATCAGTTGTTAAGAGTTACCTTCGTAGAATAATAATTTCCCACTTGCTTTTTCTCTGCATTGAACCGAACACCCTTTGCAATCATAGAATTGCAACCACCACACCATATATTGAAGGGCATTTCAAACCTGAAAAGCAAGAAAATTACGCCATACAATTAAAGGTAGTGGAAATTGGGCAGCTAGTTAAGAAACATTTGAAATACCTCTTATATAGGCTTTTCATCTGCATAGTGATCAATTTGTGATCAGCAGTTAAAAACTGTTGAAAAAGAACTTCGGCAACAGTATCTTTTTTTAATGTTTTGCTCTCATTTTCACCCTCTCCAGTCATCACCATAAACCCAAATCAAACATCACCATATATTTATTACTTTTCACGGTTACAAAAATTCCGTATTTCATATGAAACATTGTCAAACTTTCATCAAGTTAGATGAATTTAGACTAAGAAAAAATCTTGAATATATTGCGATAACAACACAAAAAAGGGGATTTTCCAATCAAGGTTATTTCTTTAACCTGAAATGCTCTATATCCATGTTTTCCTCAGTTATTCAGTTAACCCCATGATCTGTTACTAGAGCAGAGAAACAACTAACATTTGATTTAGCATACATATTCTCCATTTTCCAGTCAAATTACATCTTTTACTGATGGAATTTCTTCAATCCTAACCCGTACTAGAATCGGCAACTTCCTCTGCTAAATGTGTGCATAAAATATGAAAATTCGAGACAAAACCACAATGCATACCTTATAATCAAAATACCCTGGTCCAGCTTTCTTGCTCTCTCTCTCAAAGCATGTTGCCCATGAAATTTGTTCAACCCACCCTGAAAGGACAAAAAAAAAGAAAAATCAATGTCAGAATCCCTCTCTGCTCAGAAATTAACTAATTTACAATACGATAGAGCCCGGTTTCGGTACCTTCTTCGGGGACCATTCCGGCGGGTAGTAAAAATTATCGGCTCTAGCTGCCGCAAGCGAAGACTGCAATAGATCAACAAAAAACAAGTTAGAATCGTAAGAAAAAAAAATCAAGCTCATAAGTGAATTCAATTAAAATCATGAAAAAAATTTCATCGAGGAACGAGTTTACAATTATAGAATAGAAATGGAAACCCTAAATCCAAATCATGAACAAAAGAAAATACAAAAAGAAACCCTAATTCCGATTATTATAGAGAGACATTAGCGTACCATTTTAGATTTTGGTTATAGAAATCGAGATCGACTTGTCTAGGCTTTCTGTCAGGAATTTGTTTTTTTACTTTTGCAAAACATTCGATCCTCTGTGCGTGTAAACGCGGTAGTTTATTTGCTATTTATTTTACATTCTGTTGGGTTCGTACGCGGTTAAGAATCATATTTCAGGTCGGTTTTTGGTTTGGGTCAACACGTAGCGGCCCAATAACTCTGGAACACGAGCTGGGACATAGTCTAGCTTTGTTTTTTTTTTTTTTTTTTGAATTCCTAGTGTTATTTTTTGGGTGAGGTAATTAGGTGATATTCAATTTAGATTAGATAGTTCCTCTTAGAAAAAATAAAATAAAATAAAATTAATTGGGTTGAAAAATTGATGGACAACCTAATATTGGATCTCACTGTAATAACATTATACATGTCACGTGCATGTAAATACTTACGATGACAAATTTTAAAGTTTTTTAGTGATAAGATTTTTAAATATTTTCGGTGAATTGCTTCTCTATTCATGGAAAAAAAGGTTTTATTATGAATAGTTATCATAATGGATGGGAAGAAAGTAACGATTTCTCATTTAAAATTAATATAAAATATCATTTTATTTTATTTATATGGATGAATTTAAATTATATAACAGCAACATAAAATTAATCTTTAGTTCAGTAGCAGTTTTCCATGATATGTGTTGGATAAACTTTTTTGAAAAAAAAATATGGGTTCTGGTTAATGAAAATATTCACAAATTTAGATTCACCTAATTATCACTGTTGAAAGAAAAGAAAAGATAAAAATCTCCACTTTTTAGGATAAAAGAGAAAAAATAATAAACTAAATTATATCAACATTGAAAACCCTTAAAAGTTACCACATGTGAGTTCACATGTCAAACATTGCTTGAATCACATTTTATTTTGTGGTTTCCCGACCAAAAAGTTACCTTCCTCTCATCGCCGGTGATACTACCTCAGGCTAAATGATATTCGACGTTTTTTTTTCCAAATCTTAGTGAAAAGACCCAATTTTTCCAAACTGAAATCTTGTTGCGTACGTGGAATATTTTTAACCTGGCTCCATATGTCCATGTTAAAAAAAAAATGTAAAATTACCTTATTATATCATATAAAAACCTTAAATTAATTTAGTTATCTTAGTTCACTAACATAAGATTAATTAATGCTTTAAGATTTATGCTTCTTCTATTTTTTATAAATTGGCATATATAGGTTTAATTATCTGTTGACACACACCTAATAAAAAAAATATTATGCTTTTCTCATCTATAAACATAAAAAAAAAAAACAAAATTTTAGAAATTTTTATGAATAAGATATGTATGTGTGTATATATGTTATCTTAATAAACGAAAAAACCAATAATAGTTTTTTTTTATTAACGTGGGTGTCTGGACTAGCTTGAGCGTACCTCGACTAATCCAACGGGCCTTGAAGTTAATGACCATGTAAGCCTCCAGTAGTTATGAGGTTTGCGAGACTCGAACTGATAATTTTTGAAAAATAAATTTAGAACCTGACCAATTAAATTACATTCTTTAAAGTTATAATAGGTTAATTTTAAGCCTTATACATCGAGCTAAAAAAATCTTTCTTTTATCACTCGAATGCACTTGATCCTTTGAGGGTTTTAAAATAATGCTAGGAATAATAAGTTTGCCGAATTCATTGTTTTAATATTACGGAATTCATTTTACTAACTCATGATATGATAAATGATATATTAATTAATGAATTGATTTCAATTGGGATAAGTGTACAATCAAAATGTTAAGTTCATGTCATAATAATTTTAAAAGGGGCTTGGCTCCTCTAATTTAAAAACTTTCCTGTAGAATTATTATTGCAATATATCAAGGACATGTTCCTGTTATCCACAGGGGGGCAGCAACTGCTGTTGCCTTGTAGCAATTGGCAAGTACCCCACATATACTGTGAAGATTTTGGTTGCGAAGAAGAAAGTAAAGGATTTTTTTATTTTTAGTGTATTTTCGTATTGTTTTTTAAAATATTTTAAAAAAATTATTTTTGATATCAAAATATTAAAACATATAAAAAAACTAATTTAAAATTAAAAAATTCAATTGAACTGTAATACAAAAATGAACCTCAATATTGTGTTGAACTTCCACTAATTAATAATTGAAAAGCACAGATCACTGGGTATCTTCCTATTTTCCAGCCACATCACCAATAGTTACTATCTCTTTTGGAATTAGTAAAGGTTAATTTTTTAAATATTTTTTATTTAAAAATAAATTAAAATAATATTTTTTTAATTTTAAAATTTATTTTTTACATTAATATATTAAAGTGATTTAAAAACACACAAAAATTATTATAAAAAATTAAAAATATGATTTGAATATTGCAATGCGAAACATCACCTGGAAAACAAGCATTACCAAATTTTGCTAATGTCCCAGCATGTTTTTTTTTTTTTTGCAGAATATAGAATAGATTTCCAAATTTTTAGATTGTAAGATTATACTAATTTACGCTTGTATTTATACATGTATTATTTATTTTATTTTTTGAGAACTTAATTGTATACACATGGACTTTGAACATAACATTATTGTATACAGTTCCATATCTGTTGCTTTGTCCCTTACTTTTTGCAAACAGTACCCACATTGCTTTAGCCATGGAAAATGTGGATTGCATATTCCCCACCCCTTTATTTAGTTGCAATTCACTCAAACCCCGTATGGATCTTCCCTTCCACACAATCATGCTTCTAGAGAGAGAGCGAGACTAGCTAGACAGGTCCTAGCATTGAATTTTATATATATATATATATATATATATATATATATATATATATATTATATGGTAGCTCTATATTTGGTTTTAAGCGGTTGAAAGACAAACATAATCAAACGTAATATAATTCGCGGTTTGACAATTGTACTTATAATGACTCCTTTTTGATGCTTGATTTACAAGGAACTCTCATTGAGAAAGGGTCTACCCCTCCTCTCCTTTCTCTTTCAGCAATAAATTAGCATGAAAAGGTGCAAGCAAATCTCTCATGAAAGGTGAAAAAAGAACACGCAAAACTTTCAGTACTCGATCTCCTACATTTTCAAGCTGTCAAATTTCTAGAATTTCCTCATCTAGAAACTAATTTTTTCCTCCCTTTCGCTCCTGATCATTTCTTGCTCCATGCTTCCTCTTCAAACCCTTCTCCTCCTACTCTTCCTCCATGGCCTTGAGAATTTTTCACACTCTATGCGTCGTTTTTTGGCTCTCCCTTCTCTTGTTAGTGTTTCATGAATTGTGTAATTTCAAGTCCAAGATCAACAGCACCAAAGACCAAATCAACAACATGAGCAAATCATCAACATTCTCTCATCGCCCTTTCCTCAACAGAAAAGTTGTTGCTAGGAAATTCGACTTCACCCCATTTCAAAAACATCACCAACAACGTCCTATGCCTGAGGAAGAGGGGCACAAGAAACGAGCTCGAAGTGAGATTGATCCACGTTATGGTGTCGAAAAGCGCCTCGTCCCCACCGGTCCTAACCCATTGCACCATTGATGGTTTGAGAGAGGTTTCATGAGTTCTTGTATGATGTAATTACTTGTTATAACTTTTGCTGCTTCACTTGATTTTCTTTTGATCACTCAGGAAGCCATAATTCAGATTTCATGGATCATGGTGTATGATATTGTGAATTCGAGCTTGTACATGTATTAAGTATATTATCATTATATCTCCAGAAAGGGATGATACAGAGATTCTGTAGGTTTAAGTTCATGATAACCATGATGATGCTCGATTTGATAAAAGTGACATTAACTAATTATTATATCTATTAATTGTTTGTTTTATGAGATATCAAGGAAAGTAGGAAACACGAGTAGCTGTGACGGCACGGCATGGGAGAAGAAGATATTAACCTAAAGTTCGACATCATAATAATAATGATACTAATACTTTCTTATTAACGGGATTGGTAATTTGCTTAAAGCTTTCCTTTCTTTTCCTTGAAGATTAAGATATAGTTTGTTTTTATGCTTTAAGAGTATTTTTTTAAAAAATTATTTTAAATTAATTTTTTAAAATATTTTTAGATTGTTTTAATGTTTTAATATCAAAAATAATTTTTAAAAAATAAATACTATTATATTCTCAGATATCCACTAAAAAATACTTTACGTATGCAATACATATCAATACTCTAATCCTCTTCTTCTTTTATCATAGGCCATTATTACTAATTATTAGATTTTTTTTTTCCTCTTCCCATTGAATTGTACTGCTCCAACTGTTAACTCCCGACTGATCAACTTTTAGTCTCTATCTCTCCTTTTTTTTTTCTTTTACTTAAAGGAACCGGAGCCCAAATAATTAGAAAAACCTAAAAGTAATGTGTGTGTGTGTGTGTGTGTGTATTCGGGTTGCTCTATTTCCATTGGGTGGAAGTTAATTGTAATTACTGTAAAAACGTCGAAATTTAGAGTAAATTAATAGGTTCGATGACTTTTCTCCAGCTTGCATGTGTTCTATGTTCTCGACTCTCGAGGCCTATGAAGCAGTGGAAGAGGAGCCAACTTGTCTGGGTGCTTGCTTGGGGCTCCTGGAGGGTAACTTGTCAATGGAAAGCATTCATATTGGCAGTGCTAAGGATACAATTGGAAATCACAAATTATTATATAGATAATTCCAAAATTTACCAACGAATTGTATTTCTTCCATGATTTGATAATTGAAAAGGATATGCAGATAAAGATCATATCTTCTAGAAAAATTCTTTTTGTAACCCTTTATTTTTCTTTGATTTTCTTTGCATATTTGTCATACTTCAAGCTCGATATGGGAGGAGCTTGGTTCCCAACTGAATAATTTTGGACCTAAATGTGCAAATACCGAATTGGATCTCTTGTTATCATCGTAAAAAAACATTCCTTTTATTTAATTCAAATTTCTTAAAATCCACACCGCTCAATCATCATCGCCAAGAACCAGTCCTGCGCGTTAATTTCTTCCAGTTCCAGGGTATATGTTATAGGCATCTTGGATATGTTTCTTTGCATATATATGGTCTGTGCTTCACTCCCTAATATTAATTATTTGGATCCACTTACACCCATGTACGTAAAGCTTGATTTTTCACATCCATGGAATATGCATCGAGAATTATGTGGCTAATCATTTGCTAGATTTTTTGCACACAATTTGGATTTCCCACATCCATGGAGGTGTAACCATAACCAAATGTACACCATCTTTATTCAAAAAAAGAAAAAGAAAAAAAAGCACTCCACGGTCGATTCACAAATACAAAAGAAAAAATCATGAACACCCCATGAAGAGACCATTATGAAGTGACGACTATTCCTGCTCCCAATGACCAGAGCTTTATTATGTGAGCTTTACAGCCCAACATGAGGCAAGGGAATTAGTTCAGCTTCGTATGTTTTCTTTTTTATGGTTAGAACATGAGTGTAGAGATATCAAATGCAATCAATTTTTCCACCATCGTGTATAATTCAAGCAAATAAACTTTCAATACCTTTATTCAATCAAAAAACATTACGTTTTCAATGTAATCTTTCTCTTTTTTTAGAATATTGTGTTTCAATATAATCTTAATTTAGACACTTATATATCAGTCAGTTTGCAATCATAAAATTGGCTGACACTAAAATCTACAAGGTTAGAGTATCCTGGAGATATATTGAGCAAGAACGGGAGAATTTACTCCATCTACTTCCATGTAGCCATATATATACACAATTATTTGATTCGCGGTAACCAGAACTTGCATTTTTATACTATTTTAAAATAAATGGAAGAGATAAATCCAGCTTTTTGATGGGATTAGCAGTGGCCTCTCATCCAATGCGCGCAGTGAATCACAGTTACAAATCTCCCACAAGGGTTCCAGCCTCCAAGGTTTCGGGCCTTCAACCTCGCTCCTCGCAAGATCAGCAGAAAAAAAGGGCTGAGGTTAAAGAAAGTCACAATTTCCCATACATACAATTCTGAAAAATTACTTTCAATAAGAAATTGTACATTTTAATATAAAAGGTAATTTCAAATTAAATGAAAGTTAATGAAGATAATTAATAATTATACTAATTTATATGGTAATAATTCAAAAATTAATTAACTTATGAGTTACATGAATAGATACCTATAAATAGATAACAAAGCTAAGGTTTGTAAGGAAAACAATATTACAAAATCTATAATTAAAGCATTTAATACCTTGAAAACTTTATAAGCCAAACAAAGTTGTTTTAGTAGTGGAGTTTTGGACTCTCTCACTTATGCAGAGATATAATAGACTTATATGACAGCTAATCAGGCTGTTATATCTTGAAGAGAACAAGTGACGCGAACGTATAGCATGAGTAAAAGACTATGGTTCCTTATTCTGTAAGGTTTTATAGTTCTAGATTATAGAGAAATAAAATAGTTTCTAACGCTCTAAATTAATAGACAAAAATATTTAATTTAATAATCTTTAATAAAAAAAAAGTTTATAGGGCTGTTTAAAATGAAGAAAAACATTATAATTGGTAAAATCTTAATTAAGTTAAAAGTTCTAATCTAAATAAAAAAATAATCCTGACACAACAAGGAAAATAAAAAAAATCTTAAGTAGTAAATTTTGAATCTTATTTTAAGGTCTTTTTGACCTTTTGATGATTATGAAATTGTATCTCTATAGGAAAAGGAGATTTTAGAATCTTTTATTGAAATATTAGTTTGATTTAATATTCAAATAAAAAATTATATTTGTTTTTCTATATTGTGTACTGAATTTTTCTAGAATTTCTTGAGATTAAAAAAATCTTAACAATCAAAGAAATAATATAAAAAAAAATAAGTATGTCAAAAATAATGAATAAGGTGCCCCCCACCTTAGTCCTTTCTACTTGTGAAAAACTCACACTCAAGTTAATTATTAGCAATTGAACTTAACCATACCAAAAAAATAAATATGTCAAATGTAACATTGTCATCAATTTGTTCATAAGGTAGCTTACTTCATATACCTTATATCTAAATTCAACAAAGATATATTTATGTATAATTTTAAAATCTAGACAAAACTCTTTGAGATCTAAAAATTCAAGTTCATATGAAATTATCTTTTTGAAATGATAAAAACTTTAGTTGACATGTTTAGTCATCCCTAACAACAAAGTCTTGACCACTAGTTGAATTGGTAATTTTAGAAGATTAATCCAACATTGATACTTTTGGTTTGGAAAATATATCCACACTTAATTCTTCTTTGATGTCAACTAGTCTTATGAGCAATTCCAACAACTTGTTCTAGCTTTTCTTTAGTTGATTTAATCTCAATATGTTCATGGACTTCATGTTGTCATTTAGATTTCACAACTTCATGTTTCTTTAATTTTTCTGCATATTTAGTAACTTCAAGTTGTTCCTCTTATAATAGAAATAATTGTGGCTCTTCTGTATTTTTGAAAATTAAATAAAATGTTAAATCATGTGAGTTTTTCACTGTAACTCATCCATAATAAAATGTGTCTAGGGCTACAATGAAATTACACTTTTACTCTTCATCTTTTAATTTTTTAAACTTTACTTGAGGGGCAGGATGGTTTTTACACACGATCAATTTGTCATTTTTAATTTGAGTAGGGGTAGCACCATCTTTTTATTTTTTTTAATAACAGTGCAATAATTGTATTGCTCCTAGAGAGCACACAATTAGAACCTTTGGTCCAAGGATCGTATGGTAATTTCAATTTTGTCAAGAACAGTTAAATTACGCAAGTATCCTTACTATGCAAATTTGTTACCCTCTGATAATGGTGGTTGAAATCAAGCTTTCATCACATCATTTGATGTGTCTCAACGTCCTCTTCCTACCTAAGTAGCGCTTGTATAGTAGTGAGATCTGATTTGGTGTTAATTAGCTTTTTCTTTTTTCTTTCATTTCCTTCTCTTTCTTCCTTAGATTACGTGTTGACCACGCGAAAAATTATACCTACCCTTCAATTTTTTTTTCTTTTAATTCAATCATTCTTCTCTTAATTGCAATTGTTTTATTTACTTTGATTGTTTCTAATTGAATTTTATTTTAAATTCCATCCCTAGTTGTTTGCTTTTGTTAGTTTTTTTAATCAAATATTATCATCATTTTTTTTTAATTGCTATTTTTTTCAATTATTTTCTTGATATATTTTTTTCTTCAATTCCATCTATCGCACCCAACATCACAGCAACCTTTAAAAAATCAATGTTAAAGAATAGATTTCTGGCATCCTGTTATTAAATAGAAAAGGATGTTATTTAAGAAGTCGTCACCTAATATTGTGGTCACTAAAAACCCTAATTGGTCAACAGAGATTCTATAGTACGGGTTTGGTTACATAAAAAGAAAGATATTATCACCTCTTGAGCGTTCTGCCTGATCCAGACTGCATTGCTGATTTTGCTTAAATTGCTAAGAGTTTTTTGGTTTATGTTATGATGATCTGCTTATAATATTCCTGACTCTAGCATCAATGAATATTTAGTTACGGATATTTTCAACTCTAGTATTGGTAAATATTACGTAGCCTAAAAAAACATATGATATTCATGATTCTATTATCAGTGAATATACTAATAAAATAAATTAAATCAATGCATATTTTTTTTATATTTTTTTGAACTTAATTAGATCAATTCATATAATTAGATTAGAACCAACCAGCCCGACTTGATCACTTATCTAAGCTAGTGACCCGGCTGAGTAGCAGGCTAAGAAACAGGTGAAGAATAATTCGCTTGCTACTGTAGAAAGTGAATTGTAATTCACAGCTACAGTAGCGTGGATTCTAATGCAAAGAAGAGACTTGCCTGGAGACGAAGCCGAATGCACTGGTGTGTTATTGGTCCTCTGTTCGTGACTCTATCCTTTTTCTGGATTTTCTTTTTTTTATTCTCTGCCCCTGTATTGCTCCACTGTCTTCTCCTTTTGCTTCTTCGGTTTGTTTTTGTTTCCTCTGTTTCGTTGTTCTTCTTCCTGGTCCAGTACGCTCGTCCCCCCTGGGTTTTGTCTCTGTGTCTTCGTTCTTCTGGAAAACCCCCCTTGTTTGCGTTTTCGCTTCCTCCTGTGTGTCTCCCCTGTGTTGTTCGTTTTTGTGTGAAAAGCCCTCTGTCTTTGTGCTTTCCCCCGTTTTTATGCCTTCGTCTCTCCTTCTTTTTTTGTTTTGTTGATTCCTCTGTTCGTTCTTTCTGTCTTCTGGTTCTCTGTGTGTGTCTCCTCTGTTTTTCTGTTTTTCGTTCCCCCTTGTTTTTTCGTTCCTCTCCCTCACGTGGCCTTTCTCTGGCTTTTTATAAAGCCAGAGAATGCCATGCGATCGCCCGGCAAATGAAAGTACTCGCAGGACAGTTACAATGGTAATGGAGATGCATCGTGGGGCGGGGGCGGCTTTTCTACTTCCTGGTCTGGCCCGCTGAAGAAGACGAATGGTGTCCTTTGAAACGGCGCCGTTTTCTTGACTAAAATGGCTATTTGCAATTGTGCCCCTAAATCAAATACAATTGGACCCCTGCATTTCGGCTCCATGTACAAAATGGTCATTGCGCTTTAATGTTTTGAACTTTTGACCCAAATCAGCCCCAAACTTTGATATTTTTTCAATTAAGCCCCTAATTTCACTAATTAAACTAATTCCAAGTTCAATTAAATTAAGTCCCCAAACTTATTAATTCCTTTAAATTTTTACTAAATTGACTCCCAAATTTAATTTATTCTAATTAAAACCTTAAAATCAATTTTTCTTATAATCGAACCTTCATAAACTTAATTAATCTTTCAATAAAATCTAATTGAGTCCTTAAACATCTGATTTTGGACTTTTCTTTTTCAAATTGAATTTTTTTTGTCAATAAGACCTTTATTAGTCAAAAATATATGGTCAAATTTTAATTTTTTTTTTTAATTTTTGAGCTTCCTTAACCAACTTTGACTATTTTTTGGGTGCTTTAACATCCTATTCTCACTGCTATTATTTTTTTGTTTTCTTTTGAATATATATATTTTTTTACTTTTGGTATATTTTTTTTTGTGGGGATCCAAAAATGGATAATAACACCATCATTGAGCATTTCTTTTCATTGAATTTTTATGTCAAATTTGGTGTCAATTCTTTTAATTGTCATTTTTAATTGATTTATTTTTTTCAATTTCATTCCTAAACATTTAATTTCATTTAAATTTCCCAATAACATTTAATTTCAATTTGTTTTATGTTGAATTTAGTCTTAATTCTTTTAATTGCTAGTTTTGCACTGTTTTTTTATTGACTTTTTTTGCTTCTTTGTTTTTTCAGGTTTGCCTTTAACGGGGTCACCCTAGTCTCATGACCTGGGTCATGGATCTGAAATATTAGCCCGGGTCGACTTTAGTCTTTTTTAAAAGTATTGTTTTTTAATTTTTCTTTGCTGATATTTTTTTGCTCCGCTATTTATGAGGTCATCTCAATTTCATATCTTATGTCATGTGTTTGATTTGTTTGCCTAGAATGGCTACCGGGTTCACTTAAGGCTTTTTTTTGTCCTTTTCTTTATATGTTTCCATCATATTCACGGGTGTCCATTTCTTATATTTTTCTTATATGTTCGGCATTTCATAATTTTTTTATGGTGCGAGTTTATTTGGTCATTTTTTTTTTATTTATCGTTTAAATCATGGGTTTTTAGGGTGGATTTATAGTAAATATAATCGGGTAATAATATTTTATCTTTACAATTTCTTTCTTGGTTACTACTAATGATTTTTTTATTTATATAAATGGTTATCGATTTATTTAGTTAGATGATTACATGGGCTTTTCAAATGAAACTTTTAATTTTCATGTTAAAAAACACATTGGAACAGCCTGCATACCTTGTATTTTTTAAAAACAAATTATAACTTGCATGTCAAATTCATGATTTTAATGTTTTTTTTGTTTTTTTTTTTGCACTTGGCCTATTTATGTCATTTTTAGTTCATTTTTTTTATTCTTTTGTAATTTTTTTAATTTTTTTTTCTTTACATGTTTTGTTTTTAAAAATTTATTCTACACAAACTAAGAAAATAGTGTTTCATTAGAGCAATTGCAATACTATTCTATTTTTCAGCTGGATTAAAAATTAGCTTGAGATCTTATATATTTTCATTAATGCATATAATTTTTATTGTATTTTGTTATATGTAAGCATCGACTTTATGATTTACGGTTATATTTTTTACTTGAACTTAAAAAAACATGTTAATGACACCTACACATTAAGTTTTTGTGTTGGAAAAACAATTATTTGACTTGTACCTAGACGAGTTGAATAGACGTGTTAACACTTTGTTTCTTGTATTTATTGACACAAATATTTCTCATAGGCCTTTTAATTTATAATTAGAAATTTAAAAAAATTGTAAAGCTTGCACATTTATTTTTTGTTTTATGCCAAAAAATTTATCTAACTTCTGATAAAACACGAGTCATATAATCAATAAACTTTATAGCTTGAGTCACTAACTAACCATTAAGAATATTTGTCACTATAGCTAAAGCACTAAGTGTGTATGATTCGGGAATAGAAACCTTTTTCACCTTTTTTATCATCAACTCGAACAATTGATGCCTCAAGTTGCTTCCTTTCAACCTTAAAATCTTTGGGTTTGGGTTCTCCTTTAAAAGATATAAATGTATTATTCACACCATCTTTATTCATCTTATACAAATTATCTCTACCTAAGTACGTAGCATTTATATTATATTGTCAAGGCCTCGGTGACTAAAATATTGATCGATTTAGTTATACATTTTATTTAATTTAGTTACAGTCTATTTATTTTTACATTTTAAAAGTATTTTAAAAAATATATTTTTTTAATTTTTTCTTTATTTCAAATTAATTTTTTTAATATTTTCAAATCGTTTTAATATAATAATATCATAAATAATATTTAAAAATAAAAAAATATTATTTTAATATATTTTTAAATAAAACAACATTTTAAAAAATGATTTGCAATATTTTTTCTTTGATAACACAATGCATTCACACTTGTTGACAGGACAGAAACTGTTGAGATACAAAAACGTGTTGACAGGACAAAAACTGTTGATAACACTGTGCATTCACACTTGTTAACATTTTTTTTTAAAGAAAAATATCATCAATTACACATAAATTGGATGCCGCACTAGCTAGAGGCAAATCAAATCAAGATTAAAACTATGTCTCAAATGAAAATAGACATAAAAAGTAGAAGCACAAATTGAAAAGATATCACTTATGTTAAATATTCATTATCAATTATCAACTATCAACGTTCATACATACAAATTTATACACATATAAATTTACAGAAATCACAACTTTAAAATAGAATTGATAACAATTAAACAAGACTCGTTAAATAAGTTATTAATTATTTATTTCATCGCAACGACACATTTAATTCGGTATAATTCAAACAAAATTTCAATAATTTACAAACAAATATTATTTGACAAAATCTAAAACAAACTATAACAACTACAAAATTATACATTCATACTACAAGTTTCTTTGACAAATAACAATTAAACAAGTACAAACGTTAACAAAATACATATACTAAAACAATAAAATTCACAATTAAATATTAAAACTAAAAAGGATAAATTTACTTAAAAAATGATAAAATTTACAAGAAATGGATATTGTGACCACGTATAAGATATAAGAAACTTGAGTGCTCGTGTTGAGAATAGTGGAGAGTTAGGATGAGTGTTTGGCTGCAGTTTGGGAGGGGAGCTGCAATTTGGGAGGGAAGAGGTGGGATGGGAAAGAAAAAGAAGAAGAAACAGAGAAAGAGAGTGTTGGCAGATAGGTGGGCATATAATGGTTTTTTCCGATGGAATCACCGACGGATTACTTCCGTCGATGCTTCCATCGATGATTCCGTCGGTGACAGTGCCACGTCACTGTACGACTATCTCAGTTTGAATCCCTCGGTAATTCTGTCGGTAAAATTATCTGACATCACCACATCGTTGCATATTTCCAGACAAACTGTATATCTCGTCAGCGAAACCATTGATATATACCGACAAAAATATTTCGTCGGTGTATACCGACCGTTTCGCTGACTGGTTGAGGCCGTCGGTATATACCAATAAATTTTGAGACAGAACATCAATAATTCCATTGGGTTTTTCCAGTTTTCTAGTAGTGGTTGAAGGTGCACTAATCCCATAGCAAAAACCAGTATATAGAAATCGGCTGTCCACATAACATTCATCTAGAAACACCATATTTTGATATTATCTGCCTTTTGCACGTATTATCTATGTATACGTGTATATACATGCATGGAACACCACGCCTGACATATATATATATATATATATATATATATATATATATAAAAAGGTGACGACTAATCATACGTGATATCTTGTTTGCCACACAGGTTCGGAACTTAAAAGAACTGAAATTTAATTATTTAATATGGTGATGATCAATCAAATGATAATG
>Ga0325411_1004884_pt1 | contig 14966 bp, 6 predicted proteins | sample PopdelMetagenome_13_FD_206181 | JGI IMG/M metagenome (GOLD analysis project Ga0325411, IMG submission 206181) | Populus deltoides microbial communities from Bellville, Georgia, United States - Xylem-PdIQD-R4 | ecosystem: Host-associated > Plants > Phyllosphere > Stem > Wood/Secondary xylem... | reverse complement strand
AAAAAAAAACTAGAAGGGAGAAGTAAATGAAATATGAATGCATGTTACCCTGTTGAAATTATTAGATATTCATATTGTTATATTTATGGAAATATTTCACCTTGCAATAATATGTATTTTGTTTCAGGATCATCGCATGCACGACAGGAGTAGAATCCTAGCTTATGTTTCTTTTTGAAGTCTAGGTCCTAGGGAATATACCCTTGTATTTTGTAAACATGAAAATGGTTGTATAACTTAATTTGTATAATAAATGTTTAAACTTGATTGGATGAATTTAACGTTGTAGTTTATATAACCATATTTCATATCTATGTATTTATATTTATTTAAATTATCCATCCATAATGATATTTTTGTTATATAATGCATATCATAAATATTATGGTTGATAGGTGTGAGTATAATTGTGGAATTGAAACTCAGGATGATTGGGTCGGGAATTAAGTTATGAGATGCGAACTGTTAGAAGTGTAAACAAGTTACATGTCGGTAACTTGGGACCTTCCAGTATAGGGGGGACTCTGTCGAAATTCTGGTAGATGTTAATACGAAGACCATGAATATGTATATATATAAAAAAAAAATTAACTACTCTGTTTTTTTTTCTATTGACATGAGATTGTGGTTTTATCCTAAAAATGGGGGATGTTACAGAAACACAACTCTTAGTGAACTATAAGCAAATCACGTCAGAGTCAATTGAAACTTCACATTCTATATATTGGGGGTGAGATCACATCATATAACAAATTTAGGCTTATTCTAATATAGTTTGCCTAAGGTTTTAATTTGAAATCCAATTCTGCCGCAAAAACACAACTCTTAGTGAACTATAAGCAAATCATCTTAGAATAAATTGTAACTTCATATTCTATCTATTAGGGGTGAGATCGCAACACATATAAAATTTAGGCTTATTTTGACATTGTTTGCCTGAGATTTTAATTCGAGGTTCAATTCTACCATAGAAACACTACTCTTAGTGAACCATAAATAAACCACCTTAGAATTAATTGAAACTTCATATTCTATGTATTAGGTGGGAGATCGCATTATATATTAAATTTAGACTTATTTGGATATTGTTTTCTTGAGGTTTTAATTGGAGGTTCAATTCTGCCACAAACTGATCATACAAAGGGTTTGGGTACCTAGACATAATAGAACAACCTCTAAACTGGGATTTGTTGTTTTCTTGGTATCTGAATACTATATATTAAATAAAAATTCATTTGGATAGTATTTTCTTTAGGTTCCAGAATCGGGTTTTGTCTTGCTGTAACGGGTCTTTTTTGTGTTATCTTTCAAAACTTGTTTTGTTTCTATTGATTTTGTTCCTGCTAGTATATTATCATCATATTTGAGATATTTGGCTGCTGTTTGAGTCATTTTCATCACTTTTATATTTGTTTTTTTCGATCAATTCTGATCCAAACAAAAGTCAAATTTGTAATTTTAAGTCTAAATCAGTGTTCTTCCTATGGTAAACTCTATTCTTGTTGTGTCTTTGTATTCTTCTATTTTTCCTATTTGTGTCATGTATTCAGTAAGGGAGAGGGAATGAAGAAGGATTCTAGCTCAAGGATGCGAAAAACTAAGCCATGGTTTGGGGTTTTAGAACAAGAAGTTGATAAGTGTAAAAGATTATTCTATGATCTTCAAACTTCATGGGGGAAATGAAGTACAACACCAAAAAAATAAAAGACAAAGAAGAGTCGTCGTTGTTATCATTCAAAAGTATATACGCAAATGGTTAGTACGGCGTGCTTATTTAAAATTCTTGTCAGTCACTATTTTCATACAATGTCGTTGAAGAAAGGTATTAGCAGTAACATAATTTCGAAGGCTTAAACAAAAGGCTAATGAAGTCGTTGTTAATCCTATTCAAGATTTGAGGGTGAATCTTCTTAAAGAATGAGGGAATAATACGGTTTGGCCTTGTGATATGACTCAAGTAAGGTCAGATCTAGATTTTGGCGTAAACTTTTCTACTATCTAGTTTTACGCTATTGAACATAACTCTAAATCCAACCGTTGGATCAAGCTGAAACTTTACCAGAAGATTCCAAAGGTATTTTTGTATGTTGGGGTAAATTTACAGGTGAATCGAAGTTCGAAAAGGACTTGCTATACAGGTCAAAACAGGTTGTACGAAATCTGTTATTTACTTCCTTTTAACCTGTGAACTTTCTATTTAGCAAGAATTCTTTTTCTAAAAGGATATGACAGCTTGTTTTGAGAATTTTTTAGTTCCACAAGAATCTTTAATGAGTTGAAATATAATTTTCAAGAGTGGCAACGATTCATTAATGTTCCAAAATCCTTTTCTTCTAATGATTCCTTATTCATCCTAGCTACACAAGGAAACAAATGGTGGTGCTATTTAATGACATATCAGTTATTTTTATTATTTCCTTTCATGTTTGAGCTTAATTAAAACTTTATTTTGATCTAGGATCCAATGCTTGTTTGGATCAGGTTATGAGCTTTTCAGTTTAAGGTTTTTTTGGTCAGTTTTGTATGTGGGTCAGTTCAGCCCACAAGAATAGATCCATTATGGTTAATTTTTAAGAAATATTTAAACATATGTAACCTAAATTTCAGGGCCATTGATGAATATTACTTATGCATGTTTCAGTTTTAACTTGTGAGAGTGATTCTTGCATTCTTTAGTTCCTGAACAAACTGAATGTGACTTATCAAAAACTAACTGGCTTCGTGACGTCATTCTACTCATTCCAATAATGTTGGTGCCTTAAGGCATGTTTTTATTGTATCACATTCTTATCAGACCTATTTTGGCTTTCGAGATCAGATCTCAATTTTGATTATGGGTTGTGTGACCACGTGATCACGAGGTTCACATCAGAGTGTCTAAAAAAAGTTATTAAACCCTACCAGTTCATTGGTATGGCAAGTTAAATCATGTTAAGATGTCTTTGTCTCAATAAAAAAAATTTAAAATATTTCATCTTATTTTTCTTAATTCAAACAGAGTTTTGACCACTCATTTAGAATACCTTTGAACCCATCAAGTCAACCAATTTATATCAAGTTAACTTCCGCACAATTTTATTTGAACATCACGTCAAGCAAGAAGCTAGGTTAAGAGATCTTCAGGTTAACTTGCTTAGCTGATTTTAATGATTCTATAAAAGAGTTTCTTGTAGCAATGCATATACGTTGTTTTATTCTTATATTTTTTTTTAAACACTCACATTTAAATTATAAAATTCTTAATATATATATATATATATATATATATATATATATAAAATTCATATTTACTTTTAGGATAATGATAAGATGTTATCTAAAACACAAATATTTTGATAAAATATTTTAAAAAAAATTGAGCGAGTTAATTAAACAAAGAGGTTATAATTAGAGAGATATTATTTTTATCTTTATTTCAAATCATTCAAATTTTTATTGTTATGTGTTCTGATTGCTCTTGATTTTTATTAAATGAATGACATAAAACAAAAATATTCTATTTTTTGAAATAAATTAAATATTAATAAGAGAAGGAAAAATTATACTTCTTTCAATGTAATTTAAATTATCACTATACTTATAAACAAATATTGCCATATAATTTAAAAAATTAAAGGGCTCACTTCAATGAAAGATTAAATATCTTAATTTATATTTATTTTATTTATTAGTTTTACGGCTTAGTCTTTAACTAATTTTAACATTTTTTTTTAATATTTAATGGTATATGTCACCCACAATTTATTTTATTAAATATATTTCTTGAATTTTGAGCTCCCAATTAAAATCTTCTTGATGCTAGAACACACATTAAAAATGCTTGTATATTTTGTTCATATTCAACAAAGATTTTGGTATGATTTGGCGTGAAGCGTGGAGTTCCACTCTAGTTGAGCGGAGGGTAAGATCCAATCAAAGAACTAATGCTAGTATCAAGTAATAAATCTAAAACAGAATAAGGTAAGGTAACTGAGAAGGATTTTGCTGCTATTATATTAGTTGAAAAAGTTTTTTTTTTTTTTAGTTGAAAAACCAACAAATCAGTGTTTTCTGGAGTGATTTTTATGATTTTAACATTTTTATATCTCAATTATCTAAAAACACTTTTTGGTACTTCTTTCACTTCGAAGAAAAGTACAGTCGTGCTGCCACCCGGGCACTGAGTGGTTCCGAGTTACGGTCACGTCTGTTCACCAGCGCTGCTTTCAATAGGTAAGAAGGTCGGCCGGTCCTCTCGTTGTTAAGTGTTAAGCTCGCCAGTCCATGCTTGCAGGTGAGATCTCCGGTCCTACTTCCGGGTTACGTCGGTATGAGCCTTTACCTCATTATGAAGACAGAGGCACGCGTCTTTAATATTTTGTTCTCGTCATGGTTGATCTCTGTATTGCCGTGACGTGTCAACGTGGGGGCAGATAGTAACCAGTGCTCCACAGGAGGTGAAAATGGTGTTGCAGCTCGACTACTGAATGGTAAAAAGCAGTCCTGGTCCGTTCTGGAATTTTCATTTTGTTTTATTGATGCCCATTAAAAGAAAGGGATAGAGCCCGATTTGAAAATTTAGAATTTATTAGAGCGCGACCAGATATTAAAAACAAAAAAAAAAACTTAGCTATTAGTTAGAATGACAAAACACATTAAAATTCCCTCAGCTTAATTAATTAAATTTTGAATTTACTCTTTAAAAATTATTAGTTTGACTTCCATTAATTTCAGAGTTAGACTTGTATGTTCATTAATTTTAGAGCTCGTACAATTTATCGAGATACATGCAAGTTAGTTTGAACATCTGTATTAATAAAAAAAAATAACAAAAGAAAAAAAAAATACAGGAACACATTAAAATTGCTAGGCACATAAATAGCTAGTATTGTCTGATGATGCGTGCCCTCCCTCCATGTTTTCAAATCCCAATCCATGGACACAGCTTAAAACAAATTACTGAAGTAGAAGCAGCATGGCATTGACCAGCTGCCTGGAGGATTAAAAGAAAAAAAAATAAAAACTATACGGGGAGGGGAGTCCTGACTCTTGATCCTATAAAATTAGATGGAACGAAACCAAATGACCGGGCTGTATTTCTTGAGATGAAGTTAGACCAAGTCAGCGCCCTGTTGGTCACGGGGTCGACTCCATTACTCCAAGCATAATCTCCTCACGCAACTATACTCCAACCCTTTTTTCTTTCTTGATTTACTTTTTCAGCAATAAATTAAGAGGAAAATAAAATAAAAAAGCACAATCAACTAGCGGAAGGCACGTGCATTTCCAACCCAGAAAAGCTAAAGCTTTTTTGACGAGATTCAACTAGCTTTTTGTAGATGTAGATATACAAGTGATAAAATAAATAAAAAAAGTTGGTCATGTTGAGGTGGCCATCGAGCAAAGAGGGAGGGCATGGAATGGTTCCCTAAGACAAAAGGATACCCGACTGCCCCACCAAGCACAGGAAAATACCAGCAACCTTCTATGGCCTTTGGTTTTATATCTTAGAGTTTATAAAAGCTCAATTATGCAGTGTGTACTCCTTATCATATTAGCTCATCACTGTCTAATCTTGTCTGTCAGTAATTGAAAAAATATTTAATCATGGAAGAATTTAGAAAAGCTCAATTATGCAGTGTGTACCATTTACCTTTGTTCTTCAAGGTAACAATTTAATTTTGAAATTGTAATAATGCTTCAGCATCAGCAAACTTATATGTGTGTGTGTGTGTGTGTGTGTGTGTGATTTGTAATTTGAAGATGCTATGATTATAGAAACCACAAAATTACTCGCATGATAATAAAAGCTTTTGGTATTTTACCACAAGATACCATGAATCTACATTTTAGCTAGAAACGAGCAAGACATGTTGGGACAATTAGACTTGCACATACACTTGTGTTTGAAGGTAAACTAGGCAAATTCTTGCTTGCTCAAGAAGAGAAGGGGAGGCATGATCCATTGTTCTGGGTCAGAGAATCGAAGAAGCTGTTCACTTCAAGCAAGCCCAAAATGGAGATATTGACTGCGCAAATATGGTGCACAGACTCTTTTTTATCCTCCCACAATCCTGGCCTAATTTTACCTCAGCAGACATGTGAAGCTTTGTTTTTTCCCATCGCGGCATGGGGGTTGTGTTTTCGTATCTTTAATGTGAAATGAAAGGGTAGTCACATCCAAATTGCTTTGCTAGAACATGTTTTGTCAATTATCATGGCGATATTGATGTTCATGGCTCATTGGTGTTTAAAAATCTGGGTTTTTTCTTAGGTGAAATGCTCATTAATTACATGTAGGTTTTATCGTCTCATCATGGACGGACGGGTAGAATCATCACACATGAATGGCAATTCACACCCTTTTCCTTTCTCTCATATATTTAACTATGCTGTGTCAAAACCCTGGTGAGTAGCTTTGGTGATCCAAGTTTATCCTTCCATAGAGTTTCCTTCTCTTGGTCATCTTCAGCAATCATGATGTAACGTTGTTTTTTAAAATATTCTTTTGTTAAAAAATATATTAAAATTTAAAAAAAAATAAAAACACTTTTAAAATTCAAAAACCTTTCTTCTGGTTGCTGTTACAAGCTTTTGACATTGAAAAAATAAATAAATAAAAGGCTAACGCTTTAAAGATTCTTCTTTGCTTTCAATGGTGGAAGAGGGGATTTTATTAAACCAAGATGAGAAGGAGGTTTCATTATTGTAATAGAGATACCAGGAAGAAGGTGTGATATTATTATAGGAGGTTCAACAGCTTCGCTAATCGCCTCCTTCAACGAGATTAGCAAAGCTTCCATAAACTATTTTAAAAGAGTTAGAAAAACAAAAGAAATATAACCATTTTCAAACCTAAAATGATGAGGGAAAAGAAAAGAAGGGTGATGATAGATGGGATGACGAACTCCCATGTATGTCCAATTGTAGACCCGCTAGACTACAGAATGGTGCAGCTCTGAAAAATCACTATAGGCAATGGACTCTTTCCATTTCTTCTTCTTTTTTCCTGCACAACAAGTACAAAGAGAAACAACAGGAAGCTACGACGAATACAAGAAACAAGAAGCCAAATGTTAAGTCACTCAAGAATTAAATGTTGTGAATAAAGCCAAAGGCAAATCTACGGCAATCTACAGAATGCATTGGAATTTCATGCAAAGGCTCCAAAAGAGGAGCTAAGATGGACCTCCTCCTACTTGTTCACCGTCAAAAAAGAAGACTACTTGGATTCTGACTTGTAATCAGATGAATGAAAGCTTTAGTTGCGTTTTGATTTTGATCCAAGTAGAGTCTTGGAGGGTTCTGGATTCTAGATAATGCACAGAAGAACAGGCACTGTAGTTTTTTGTTGGTGTTCAAGTATCTGGTCTGTAGGTTTGCTTAAATGAATCGATTTGCAATAATTATGTCGTCCAAAATAATTGCAGATTAGGAGGGCTAAAACCCAATTTTAGATTCATCCGCCCATGCATGGAACATCAATTGTTTTTTTTTTTTTAATTTGAACAGCTCCAAAAAAAATTACCTATGTATATTAACTATATAAAAGTATTTTTTAATTAAAAATAAATTAAAATTATATTTAAAAAAAAATTTATTTTTATATTAACACATTAAAAATATCTGAAATAACATTAATTTAATATTTTTTTATTTAAAAAATAGCTTAAAAAAAGAAAAAACAGGAAAGTGAAAGAATGTCGTGAAGGGGAAATTTACACTTGAAAATTGAAATGATGGGAAAGTAATTAAACATGAATCTTCGATGGCAATTAGTCCCGTCATCATCAGTCCACCTAACAACATGTACTATTTTGGAATGATTTGGTTCTTGCTGGCCCGTGAAAATAATAAAAATCTGAAAATTTTGATCTACATTACAAATATGTACAATGAATTTAAGTGAGGCTTATGTGATGGGCCATGAAAATAATTAAGGTTCCATGTTAGAAAATCCCACTTTGTGGGTTCACCTTTACTCTCTGCTATCTTCAAGCAGCATTGCATTGCAGAATAGATACCAGGAAGGGGAGGAATTCATATTGATGCTAGTCAAATCTCAAAACGATGGAGCCATGAATGAAGACTAAAAGCTTTCAGAGATTCAATAATTAGAGTGTTATGAGGAGCTAATACTAGGAATTGTGGACCACCCAAACAACAATGCATGCAATTGATTGGCATTGCTGTTTTTTTCCAGCAATTAGCCAAGCTTGTGTTTGACATCACATGTTCATACGTGTTCTTGCTGTAATGGCCCTAAAAACCAGAAGAAACAAATAGGTAAGAACAAAATAAGTGAAGTGGAAGCTGTCTTGTGAAGCCATAACATGAAGTTGTGCCACTTTGAAATCTAGCCCAGGAAAATTAACATGGGTCACTGGCAACTCCACACTAACATGGTACTAAAAAACAGTATAATATAGTAATGGCCTCGACAAAAAACATGGATTTGTAATGTCAATGCAACACTGAACAGTACTGCAACCTTATAACTCCATCTGGATGTCTTGTAGCAAAGATGCTATTCTTGTCGCCCATTCTTGGTTCTTAAATGTGAACTGAGAAGAGAGAAAGACCGGACAAATGGTGGTAGCAATTATTCATTCATCTCTACTAAACCTTAATTAATATATCCGCAGAACTGCACACAACGCATTTTTGCATCAAAGAAAATTTTAGTTTGGTGGGCTGTGCATCTCTGTATCCACTGCTACATTTCTTTATTTATTTCTTTAACTACTTCTATCACATGGCTTCATAAATCTCACCTACACCTCCCTCCCTCCCTCCCTCCCTCTCTCTCTCTCTCTCTCTCTCTATAGGAGAGATGTGGGATCATTGTGAGAAATCATGAGCTTCGAAAGTGTTCAGCTCCATTTACGGTGGAGAATTCTTGCACTTGGACTCTTACTTCTTGGAGTTCAATCTTTTGGGCTCAGCACAGATGGTGTTCTCTTGCTTTCTTTCAAGTACTCTATCCTTAGCGACCCTCTCTCTGTGCTTCAAAGCTGGAACAACCGTGACCAGACTCCATGTTCATGGAATGGAGTTACCTGTGGATCTGCTGGAACAGACAATACTTACTCTCGTGTCACCGGCTTATCTCTCTCAAATTGTCAGCTTCTTGGTTCAATTCCAGCCAATCTTGGCGTGATTCAACACCTCCAAAACCTTGATCTATCCAACAATTCTCTTAACGGGTCCTTGCCTTTTTCACTTCTCAATGCAACCCAACTCCGGTTTCTTGATCTGTCCAGTAATATGATCTCCGGTTACTTACCAGAGACCATAGGACGGTTACAGAATCTTGAACTTCTTAACCTCTCTGACAATGACTTAGCGGGGACTTTACCTGCCAACCTCACTGCTCTCCATAATCTAACTTTTGTTTCTTTAAAGAACAATAATTTCACTGGTAATCTTCCTAGTGGATTTCAAACCGTTCAGGTTTTAGATCTCTCTTCAAATCTTCTCAATGGGTCTCTACCTCGTGATTTTGGTGGTAACAATCTTCGCTACTTGAACATCTCTTACAACAAGCTTTCTGGTCCAATTCCACAAGAGTTTGCTAATGAAATCCCATCTAACACTACCATTGATCTGTCATTCAACAATCTGACAGGAGAAATCCCGGAATCTAATCTTTTCTTAAATCAACAAACCAGTGCTTTAGCCGGAAATCCTGATCTTTGCGGCCAGCCAACAAGAACTCCGTGTGCAATTCCTTCTTCAGTAACTACACTTCCAAATATATCTGCACCTGCATCACCTTCTGCAATTGCTGCAATTCCAAAAATTATAGGCTCCAGTCCTGCAACTACTCCTCCAGGTGACACAGCAACAGGGTCTGGACAAGATGAAGGTGGGCTTAGGCCAGGAACCATTATAGGCATCGTAATTGGTGACGTTGCTGGAGTTGCTATTCTTGGTATGGTTTTCTTCTACGTATACCACTATTTAAAGAAAAGACGGAACGTTGAAGCAAATATCGAGAAGGAAGCCACCACTGCAAAGGATAGTTGGTCACCTTCATCTTCAGAGTCAAGAGGGTTCACAAGATGGGCATGTTTACGCAAAAGAGGAGAAAATGAAGAGGATTCTGAGTCTACAAGCACTGGCAACGAAGCAGACATTCTCGATCAAAGTCAAAGGAAGACAGGCCATCATGAGCAAAACAGAGAAGGGACATTGGTGACTGTAGATGGTGAAAAAGAGCTTGAGATTGAAACTCTACTTAAAGCATCAGCTTACATTTTAGGTGCTACTGGTTCTAGTATAATGTACAAGGCAGTTCTTGAAGATGGGACCTCATTCGCAGTTCGAAGAATCAGTGAAAACCATGTAGAGAGGTTCAGAGATTTCGAGACCCAAGTCCGTGCCATAGCCAAGTTGGTTCATCCAAATCTTGTTCGAATTCGTGGCTTCTACTGGGGCGTTGATGAGAAGCTCATTATCTACGATTACGTCCCCAATGGTTGCCTTGCCAATGCTCGTTACAGTAAGTCCTCTAATCCCAAATCAAAATTAGATCTAAGTCATTCTTTATTTCAATCAACAGGTTAAAACTTATTGCGTCTAGACGACGGTTTAAAGTAGTCTTTTTTACATTCTAAGTAGTTCTTTCCATAATATTTATTGGAAAATCATCATCTCCAATTTGCTCATTCATTGCATTGCATGAGTGCCCCATTCTGATTGATATGAAGTCTGCAAAGGCGAGCAATGGACCGAAAGGTTTGACGGTGGAGTAGGTGCAACGTAACCTTTGTTTTTAATGCAATCAGTGGAAGTCAACTATGAAACTGGCTGAGGGTGCTCATATTTGCTATCGTTAGCCCCACAGTATTCGTCGATACGTGGTGATGTACGACGTTATACGTTACCTGTAATCCCAGTGAATAACTTTCCCCCGTTGAAAATGACCACTTGTTACCTTTTCCACACACTTTCTCCTTTGCCAACTTGCCATGTGTAAGATGCTCCAATGTTCTAATTGTTGACCACTTTTTTATGTTACAGGGAAAGCAGGCTCGTCACCATGTCATCTACCATGGGAATCCCGGCTAAGGATTACTAAAGGAATGGCCCGTGGCCTGTCATTTCTCCACGATAAGAAGCATGTGCATGGAAATCTGAAGCCTAGTAATATACTCTTGGGTTCTGACATGGAGCCTCGGATCGGAGACTTTGGGCTCGAAAGGCTTGTGACCGGCGATACAAGCTCTAAAGCTGGAGAATCGGCTCGAAATTTTGGGAGCAAGAGGTCGACTGCATCGCGCGATAGCTTTCAAGATTTCGGAACGGGTCCTAGCCCAAGCCCGAGTCCAAGCTCGATCGGAGGTCTATCGCCTTATCATGCTCCGGAGTCGCTCCGGAGCCTCAAGCCCAGTGCGAAGTGGGACGTGTACTCCTTCGGGGTGATCTTGCTTGAGCTGCTGACAGGGAAGGCTGTGGTTGTTGATGAGTTGGGCCAGGGAAGTAATGGGCTTGTAGTTGAAGACAAGAACCGGGCTTTGAGGATGGCTGATGTGGCGATTCGAGCAGACGTGGAGGGTAAAGAGGATGCCTTGTTGGCTTGCTTCAAGCTAGGGTATAGCTGTGCTTCTCCTCTGCCGCAGAAGAGGCCGACGATGAAAGAAGCCTTACAAGTGATTGAAAAATTCCCCTCTTCTCCTGCATCAAATCCATATGGTCAATGATGATTAATAATAAAAAAACGGAGCACATTGTAAAGAGATGTATCTATCGTTGACTTATAGGACGTTTGTTTGTCTCAAGGTTTTGAGTTGTCTTTGGGTGAGATGATATATTATTAATTCGTAGATCTATATGTGTGAAGCTCGTTTTCACATTTTTTGACTCAGTCTACAACATTCTTTAATCTCTGGGTCTTGGGAATGGATCGGTGCATGGTAACTTTTCTAGGTAATCTTGTCTTCATTAAAAAAAAAAAAAAAAAACTAAGTCTGCTGGTAAAATTACGGTATCCAACAAATAAAATTATAATAGTTTAATTATTATTTTGGCTTTTAGCCATTAAATCCTTTAACTTGGTGGTGGGGACATTGTTATCTTTTTCCGATGACATAAATATTTTTTTTTGATAAATGTTTAGGTTATGTTAGTAATTTAGTTTTAAATGCATGCTCAAATTCAGTCGTTGAGTAAAATAATCCAACTCAATAAGAGTATTTTTATATTTTTATTTTTTATAAAATAGTGTAATTATTTTAATATTTTTAAAGACAAAACTAATTAAATTCTCACCTAAACGCTTTTTTATCATTTGACTTTGTTTTTATTATATATTTCAGAGGTATCAAGGGGCAATTTTATAAATTATTTTTATTAAATATAATTATATTAAAAAAAACTTGCACGCGCCAGCATGTAAGCAGCTTTCGTGCTATTTGGGCAGCACATGAGGGGCTAGCCACCAAACACCGCCTTGACGTGTTTAGCCCAAGAAAACAACGTGTGTGCTACTATTCACTGTAGTTTGGCACATGCTTATTCATCCGTTCTTATTGGTTAAAACGAATTAAAAAAAATTATTAAGATAGAGAAAAACTAAAGAATAAATCATGGATATGTGTATATAATATATTCTACATTCTTGATCCATATTTAATTGGAGGAAACATTTCCAAGTTGTATTACATGATTTTTATTATTTTATTAGTAAAGGATAAATAAAAATAATAATAAGAAAATAAATGACACATAATTTAACTTTTGTGTTATCATAAACTTTTAAATAACTCAAGAGATTTTAACAAGTAGTGCTCTAGCATGGAAACAATTTAATATTTTTAGTTTTACTTATTAATAAAACATATTCAATATACCTCATAAAATTAAAACTTACAAAATAAACTCTTAATTGGTTTAAATAAAAACAAATAAAAAAATATAATAAGAAATATTGAAATAAAATTTTAGGTTTAATTTCTTAAACTAACAAAAATTCTCATACAAACTAATTAACAAACTAACAAAAAATTTCTCACACAAGAAATTCAAATGTAACCTAATTCATTAAAAACAAATAACCATGAAAAAATTGAATTTTAATATCATGTTATAATTCTTTTTTTCTCTTCATTTTTTTTAAAATAAATTAGTAAGGGTTTGGATTTCTCAAATGAGAATATTTTGTCAATTTGCATAGAAATATCTACTGGGAAGTATTTAAATTTATAGTTACATATTGAAGGCTAAACCTAAAATATAAAAACATGTTGAACTAATTCCCCTAAAACTTTATACCTTTTATTAAAATTTACTAATGCTTGAAAAAAAATCAAAATGTCCTATTAATCTTTTTCTTATTAAAAAATTCCTTGTTGCAGGATATACACTTTGTTAAACTATATATTAACTGTTTTAATTACTTTCTACCACATTGTTTCAAATTTAATATTCAAATGCTTAATGGCTAAAATTACATTGAATTTATAAAAAGTTTGAAGATTTATACTACCTTTGTTGATTTTAAAGCTTGAATTTCAATTAAAAACATACTAGTCAAAGGCTCGTATAAGTTGCACAAATTAACAAATTTAAAGATAATATAAATAATTGATAAAAATATAGTTTGATTAAAAAAATTAAGATAATATATATATACACACACACACACACACTAACTAAAACAACAATATATTATATCGACTCGAATCAACTTGGATTAACTTACCAACTCCACTACTCAGTTTATGAGATAATGATAACTCAATAGAAAACATATTTTTTTTCATTAAACTCAATTCTCAATTAACTCAATGTTTAATGATAAAATAAAATAAAAAAAAGCTAAAAATATAAGCAAAGTTAACCTGAGTTAACCAATCAAATATTGGTTATGAGACTAAAATAACTTTATAGAAATCAAATTAAAACAAATTATAAAGTTCAATTCTTAATTAATCAAATATTGAATAATAAAATTAAAAAAATCAAATAATGACACGTAAAACCACCCAAGTCAACTAGTCAATTCCATGATCTAAGTTATAAGATCAGGATAACCTCATAGAACATAAACTATAACAAATTATGAAGTCTGATCCTTAATTAAGTCAATATTGAATAATGAAATTGAAAAAAATTCTAGTAAAGATCAGTATTCTTTATTTGGTGATCTCATTAAAAATATTATGCTAATTGATATAATTATTTTTATTCATATAATTCTTCTTGTATTTAAATGGAAACAAAAACAAATCAAATACCGATGGATGTTTTTTAATAATCCAAATTTAAGGTTGTATATTAAAATATTAAAAATATAAATTATTTCCTTATAGATTCAAAACACTTTTTATATTATACTTATTTAATCAAAACATATGCTTACTCATCAATTGTTATTGGTTAAAATAAATGAAAAAAATTATTATGATAGAAAAAAAACATAAATCATGAATATGTGCATATAATATATTCTAAATTCTCTATAAATATTCAATTTTAAAAAATATTAAAAATTTATATTATATGATTTTATTATTTTATTGGTAAAGGATTTATTTTAAAAAATAATAAGAATGTAAGCAACATATTTAATTGAACTATTGCATTATCATAGACTTCTAAATAATTTAAGAAGCTTTAATAAGGACTGATATAGCATGGATGCAATTTAATTTTATTAGTTTTACTTTCTTAATAAAAAATATTCAATATACCTCATAAAATTAAATCTTATAATTGGTTTAAATGAAAACATTTTATGAGGTATATTGAATATTTTTAATATATATATATATATATATATATATATATATCATAAGAAATATAATAAATCTTGATCTGGAATTTTAGGTTTAATTGCTTTTCCTCTCTCTCTCTCCTCAAAGCTTCAATAATTTTTTACATATAAACATAATATGGTCAAATAATAAATCCCTTGTAAATAAGAGTTATGCATGTGTCAAAATAAAAATTCTCATTGCTATTTATATATATATATATATATA
>Ga0325411_1004883_pt1 | contig 14966 bp, 9 predicted proteins | sample PopdelMetagenome_13_FD_206181 | JGI IMG/M metagenome (GOLD analysis project Ga0325411, IMG submission 206181) | Populus deltoides microbial communities from Bellville, Georgia, United States - Xylem-PdIQD-R4 | ecosystem: Host-associated > Plants > Phyllosphere > Stem > Wood/Secondary xylem... | reverse complement strand
TGATTCACCCCATGCATCGTGTATCCCTGACACAACACTTTTATATGGTCTTCCCCATCATGGATCCCACCACCATGATTTTTAATAAAAGAAACTCATACAAATAGAAATAACATTCTAGTTCTAGGATGTCTTTTTCCATATGAAAACCTCATCATCCTTTTCAACAAAAGCATGTCTTGTTATGCTACCTCTTCCAACCATGGTTATTCAACAACATAAAACAACTAACCACTAAAATTAGATGAGCCACAACACACTTCCTCTATAATCTCTAACCAAAATCACTATAAATCATTGTGCTTTGATACCAACTAGCATAGACGGGAGCGGAGGATAATAAGGTTTGTTATAATTTACAACCCTAAAAAACCAACATTATATTTATACGAAGACTCTTATGATACCTATTTTTATATATTCATCTCCTTTTGCCTAAAGGCTATTACAACTTTTTGTATAGAAAATAGTTTAGACAGCTGCAACAATAGTTACAATAATTGGCAATTATAGAATTGAAGCAGTATAAAGGAATTGACACAGCTAAGAAGTTAGGAAGTTGAGCTAGTTGTTAGTTAATGGAATTATGTTAGTAGTTAGAATTGGCATAAAGTCCTTTTATATAACACTAGTTGTATGAAATGTAAGGGGTGAATAATAAGAAATTGTAGTTCCTTCTGTCTCTCTTCTTTTCTTTTCTTTTCTTCTACTTTTCCATTTAATTCTCTAGTTTTCTTGTTTTGTTAAGGAAAGTCCTTAACAATTGGTATTAGAGTCAACATTCCATAACCAAAAAAATATTATTACTACTAAACAATTAGCAAAAATGGAGAATAATAGAATTAAGGCTTTAGAAGAGCATGGAAAGAAGGTGAATGAACAAATTCAACACCTACACAATAAACTTTAAGAAATGGCAGAAGAGTAAAATAAAAAGATCGATCAAGTTAATTTATAGTTGAAGGCTATAATGGCTACTTTTAAGATAATTACAAGAGGCCAAGAAGTAGATAGGGAGAAGGGATAACACAATTTCTGATGGATTAATTTCCAATCACATGATAAATTAACATGAAGAAGGCAAGGGAAATCAATAAGTTCAAAGGATAAGGTATAATATAGCTTTACCTAAGGTGGAATTGCCAACTTTTTCGAGAGAAAATCCAAGGAGTTGGATAAGAAAATACAAGAAGTTTTTCGAGATGAAATGTGGTATGAAGGATTCTTGTGTAGAGGGAGAGGATTTGGCTAGTTAGGAAGAATTCACCAAGGGTATTTGCATGAGGTTTGGCAATAGAAAAGATATGGCGGAGGAATTCAACAAACTTGTTCGAGATAAATATATGGAAGAATATGTAAAGAGATTTGAAGAACTTAAGTGGCTAGTGAATGCATTAAACCCTTCATTACCAGAATCTTATTATATTTTCAGCTTTATAAATGGGTCAAGGATGAGATCAAGCTAATGCTCAAGATTCTCAAACCATTAATCATGATGCAAGTTTTTGATCAAGCTAAATGACAAAAGGAATCTAACAATGTCATGGTTAAAAAGAGTATATTCAATCTAAAAACTGCTCTTTCATATAATAAGGATCGACAACAAGATAAAACCACCACAAAAAACTCTTAACCATTGTAAAATATAAATGCCTCAAAGTTCAAGACAAACCCTTAAAATTTTACATGAGTAGAGAAAGAGGTTGAAGCAATGTTTTAGATATGAAAAGAAGTATACAAATGGACGCCAATGTAGCATGAAAGGGATCCGTATGATTGAAGGAATGGAAGGGGGTTGGGAAGAATTTCTAGATGTGAATGAAGGTAATAATAATGGAATTACAACTAGAGAAAGCGGGGTTGATGAGTATGGAAGAGTTGATTTCTGCTTTGATTCATGAGGAGAAGAATCTCACAAGAAGGGAGTATTGTTATGAGCCTTAGATTTGGGTTGACGCCTGCAACAATAGTTATAGTAGTTGGCAGTTGCAGAATTGTGGCAGCAAGAAAGAATCTACATGGCTAAAAAGTTAGGATGTAAGTTAGGATGTTGAGTTAGTTGTTAGTAGTTCGAAATTAGTTACAATTAGTGGAAATTACCTATGCATAAACACCAATTTTATGAAATATAAGAGATGAGTAATAAAAAATTAATTTTCTGCAGAAATGAAGTTCCTTTTCTCTCTTCTTCTCATCTCTTCTTCTTCTCTCTTTAATTCTCTAGTTTTCTTATTTTGTTAAGTCCTTAACATAGCGCATCAAGCCGATCGCCCCTTTTTCATTGACGTTTTGCTCGGTTTGGCACTAGTTGCAAATTAGGAAGGCTACTTGCCATGGTCCATTTAGGGCGCAAGTTAAATGGTACCGCAAATGTCAGTTTGATAGAACGCCTTGCATAGGACAACAATTGGAGAAAGACCCTCCAACCACGCATGGCATCAAATTAAAATCTATGAACTGGTTGCTTTCTTTCAGTACTATGAACCTGCTAAAACAAAGCAGTACATCGGCAATTGCACATGCAGCCATTTCTACATGGATGCTTCCAAGTCGTCGTGGCGCATCCTTTATTGACATGGACACAACACAAACGAAAGTAGTGTCATTTCTCCTATCAGACAAGACATGGCTGGCTTTTTCATCACTGAGGAACGGTATTTACAACCGTGACACGGTGCTGGTCCTGCTGAACAAGGTACGTTGAAGATGCTGGACAAGGTACAAAAGAAAATGTCAATTGTGATGTACAAATGTAGATTGAACTCGTGTCGAACACGATTGCTGCTGGTGTACTGTCTTTGTCTAAACAACGCGACAAAAACATGTATACATCTGTGTTTTCAGCAAATAGGCAACGAACATAATGGTGAACAAATAACATCATTGGAAAGAGATGTTATCTAGCTCCAAGAAGAAGATTTTGCATAATTGAATTATATATGAATACCTAAGATACGTAATTTGCACATTAATCATTAAAAGGTGAGCACTAAAACCATGCCAAGTACCCATTTAGGACCGATAGAGATATCAAGCACCGTTCATACTACAGACATAAATAAATGGGAAAAAAAAAGCTCGATCATGAACAAAGTTTTCAAACATGGGAAATTGCAATCTAATCCATCTGAATAAATTTAACAGGAACCTAAAAGGTGGTAAATACAACTTGGAAAAGAATAAAATGAATAGGATACCGTCTCTTAACCTCCCTGAAGCCTGCCTCCTCTTTACAACAGCATGCGCTGCACATTCTGTTAACTTATGACACCTAGAAAATACAAATTAACTCCTGCTTAAAGGCTTATCTGAATCTTACATGCCTAAGTTATTTGTGATCTGGTTTGGCCAAAACCAGTGTCTTGCATCATAGCCACAAATTCACTGTAATCGATGCGTCCATCCTGAAATGAATATGAAAGTGAAAAATTAAATCATGCCGATGAATTAAACTATTTTCTACCTGGAGGTAAATGAAAATTGTTATTGGCAAGAAGATATTTACATCATCTTGGTCAACTTCACGTATAATTTCATCTAACTGAACATCTCCTAAACCAAACTTCTCACAGGCCTGTTGAAGCTCATCTTTAGTGATGTACCCACTCCCATCTTGGTCAAAGTATGAGAAGGCTGCATATAGATGATCCTCCTTCTCAATCTTGTTTAGATGGAGCATGGCTGCTACGAACTCGCCATAGTCTATGGTACCACTGTTATCAACATCAGCCTGAAATTTTTAACAGGTAGGAAGCTTAATCAGAATCAAACTGTATGAGTGAGGGGAAACGCTGATGTGATAATACATCCAAGACAATCACATGGGAGATCAAGGAGCTAAAGTGGCGATTTCACTAGTTATTTTCACATCCATGCTAAAATCTCAGAGAAAATAATGGTAACCAAAATAAATCAATTTCCACATGTTCTCCATTTACATTTTAGATGCTAGACAGGTTTCTTATGATCTGTGCACGTGTGTCGGCGTGTTTGTGTCTTGTTCCAAGACTCCCCGGGACCTAGGCTCTTTAAACACAACCTACAAAATCCTGCACCATGTTCCGATATCTCGGGTTGTTCGTGCTTTTCTCCATATTTGAGCTAAATCGGACAACAGCTTGGCTATGAGTTGTTTAATAGGTAATCCTTGAGAAAATAGAAACACAGGACTTGAATCTTGGTCACAGCACACAAGCTACTTATCTAGCTCATTTCAGAGAGACTTGCACTAAATTTAGTCATGTTTAACCAAAGATGACCAGGTTGTCTGAAATCGCTTAATGGTTCACAGCAGAAAGTCTCAAGGTAATTTGTTAAGAAAACAAAAGATTAAGAAAGAAAACTACCATCATGATTCTATGCTATATAACTACAAAAACCTTGAATCTGAATTTCAAACAGACTTACAGCTTGCATTAGCCCAGCAATTTCAGAATCCTTGGTATTAGCACCCACTTTCTCCAAACCAGTCTTCAGTTCCTCAAGAGTGATATGTCCACTATTGTCTGCATCTATCATCTTGAACATTTCTTTCAGACCTGCAATTTCCTCTTCAGAGAGGCTTTCAGCAATGACCTGAAATGAAAAAGAAGTTTTCTGGTAAGTAAAAGAACAGGTTTTAGCAAGGACCTCGCATTGTTGTCTTTAAAATACCAAGTGAAAACTTCAAGCAATTCAACCAAGATATCTGTTTTAAGAGAAAGTGATCATGTACAATATGTAATCACACACTTAACATTCAGATGGCAAAATCATTTAATGGCATCTATGAAGTATGGTGCTCACTATGTGTGAAACAATGTACTCAAATGAAAAAAGCACTATTGCAAATACTTCAGCTAACAAGAAATGCTTGATACCTGTAAGCAGAGATTTAGAGTTGTAATGTAAGCTTAATTATATGATGACTTCAATGATGATATTTGGTTAGCTTAGCAACTTTTAATGCAGTATTTATATATGCAAAGCACATTAGACTAAAAATTATAATGAAAAAATACACTGGTGAAAAACATAAAGATGTTTGCGTTACAAAGAGATATGTGCTTAAAGCATGGAATAGTCAGAAGGTTTAAAATCACAATTATCATGCTACGATATATGCACTCTTCTTGTTTCAAAGACAGGTAACATCTTTTCATTAATAGATGCAAGAAACAAAACTGCAGGTAAAACTGAACAGCCATATCACCTTTTAATTATCAAAAGATTATAAATGATGTTTCTATATTGATGTTTTAGCATTGCAACTCCACTCAAAACAAGTCTGGCAACCAAACAAAGGAATTGATCAGCTCCATTGCATTCCTTGTCTCAGTATGTTCTTTATCATGATACAGCATCCAAAGCATGACCTAAGTTTTCCACAGTTACCATGTCTGCTGTGTAGCGTGCACAAAATTTTTAAGAGTTCAGGGATTATAAGTACTCACTCGGATGACAATTTTCTTGAGCCTATTCATGGCTGAGAATTGCATCAACCGACTTAGAACAGCTGAGTCAAGAGGTCTATCAGGTGCAACACCTTCCATCTGCACCCAAGGATGGCCTGCACGAGAACAAAAACATAATGTAACTATTGCTACTCCTTGGCGACAAAAGAAACTAGTAAGATCAAGACACGTTCTTTATATCATCTAACTCCTCCTAAACCATCATCCATCTAGCTAGTTTTGTACTATAGTATATTTTCACATTTCCAACAGAACTTAATTTACGATTTTGTTTCATGACTTCATCCACTTAAGCAACAACTCAGCTCAAGTCAACTAGACCTCAATCTCCGATTAGCTACGGCTAGCTGTGTGAGCATTTTCCTCCATTCAGTTCTGTTATAAGCTAAAATTTCAAGAAGCTATGGTGAATCATGATAAAAGAAAATTAGGGTATCATTAAAAAACACAACTACAAAAGAGACACAACAAACTAATAATAAACAATGCACTGGTTTATTTGGCAAAGAGATATTTAAAGATTAGATTATAGTGGTATGCATACTCACAGAGAACTTCATGGGCTGTCAGCCGTCTTTTAGGGTCCCTTACTAGCATTTTCCGAACAAGATCTTTTGCACTTTCAGAGATATTAGGCCAAGGTTCTGATTCAAAGTCTAGTTCCCCTTTTAAAACCTGCTCAAATATTCCTTGTTCCGTTTCTGATCCCAAACATGACAGAGCATAAATTACACGGGGCCAAATAATCATTAGATAAAGGTATAAAATAACATGATTCTAGATCAAGAGTCTCACCATCCCAGAATGGGGGAACTCCACTTAACAAAATATAAATGATCACCCCAGCACTCCAAACATCACATTTTGGACCATATAGCTTCCGCAACACTTCTGGAGCTACATAGTAGGGGCTGCCAACTATGTCAGTGAAAGTTTCACCTGAGATGATGAAACCATTAGTTAATTTTGCAGAAATGGAAAGGACTACTAAGGAAGAAACAACATAATGCTGAAAAAGTTTTAAATAAGCATGGGCAATGGAGAGACTATGAGCTGACTGCAGGCAAACATATCCCTTCTAAAGCAAAACATATAGGAGGCATACTAAGGTAACCATATTGGCATGGATGTTGAAATGTTCATGTACTAAATAATGAAATTGTCTGGCATAGTCAATGAAGAAAATTATATTCTGATGTGTATTTAAGAAATTATAAGGAAGCAGTAAATTTTGCTATATTTTGTAACCACTGTGTGCATTACGACCATACAAAAACTTAAAATAGCATACAATGAGAAGCCAGTTAAGTATTGGGAACTTAAGATGTTCAACATTCAGCCTCTGGCACTTGTTTAGGCCACAATTGGCAGCTCCAAACAACTTTAGAATGGAAAATTATTTCCAAATTTTCAGATGTTGGCATTGAAACTCATGCTGCAGGCTATCAAAATAAAAGTAAATATTCATATATTTTTTGTTCGTCCAAGCCAAAATCAAAATCTGGATACTGAAACTTCAATGACCCTGCTTGTGTGTGTTTGGACACAGCTTGCTTGCTTTTACTGTCAAAATCAGAGGTGAATGGTGGAAATGTTTTCATAAAGTCCAGCCAGGCTTGATCAGAGCTTTGTTTATTATTCATTGAAAGCTCTAAGCAGATCTATAAATCTCTTTAACTCAATTTCCTCATGCACTAATTTCGTATGGATTCTGATTTTTTCTGTTGAACTAAAGCACCCTCTCCAAGAGGGTTACGGCTCACAGAGAATTTTCTCGGGAAGAATCAATCACCTGATCTAAACTAAAGCAAAAATGAACCTGCAGTGTTCTCTACATATGACAGGTAGTCAGAGGTCGTCACAAAAGATGTGATTAAGGGTCTAAGGGGTGGAACATCAGGCCTGAGAACAGCATTACCAGGTGTCCATATATACTCAATACCAGATTTTTTATCATGATAGTAAACATGAAGAGAATAGGTTTTGATCAAGACTGCCTCAAATTTTAGACCAAAATCTCTATCCTTATCTCAATAGCAAGAACTATAAGTTCAATGCAATTATTTAGGGGGATAAGTTCAGATCTAACTACAAACTAAAACTTCTTTAAATTTGGGAAGAAACTTCAAAAGTAAGCTTTTATCCATCTAATCAACCATCTTACTATTTGAGAAACCAAGCATACCTTTCGCCTATCCATTAACAATATCCGTGACAACAACAGTAACCATTCTTCCTCTTTGATAATTATTTCCACGGTTGATAGGCAAGAAAAGGGGGCAAGCCATTCTATTCTAATATAGGAAAAGCACATGGCAAGTGGAAATCTTCATAAGTGAGAAAGAGAAACTATTTATAATTGAGCTGATATTCTTATTCATTTAGTCAGTAAATTATTGGTGTTGTACTTGGATGGCATGGAAAATATTTTCAAGAACTCTAGAGCTATAATAGAGTTCAAAGAAAAGGCTAGTGTAGCACTAGTTCAATAATGCTGCAAGTAAAGGGGTGCTAAATCCAACCATTGAAACATAAAAGTGATGCTCAGATGTGTACCTGGCCTGAAGAACACTGAGAGACCGAAGTCTATCGTTTTAAGCGGCGACTCCTCTTCCTGACTGACAAACAGAAAATTCTCAGGCTTCAAATCCCGGTGCATAACACCCAAAGAATGGCATGCTTCCACAACACCAACAATTAACCTCGCAAGCTCAGCTGCCTGTTTTTCCGTATAATGCCCCCTCCGAACAATTCTGTCAAAAAGCTCCCCGCCAGAACAAAGTTCCATAACGACATGAACTGCAACAGCATCCTCATAAGCATCCACAATTTTTATCACATTAGGATGACCCTCCAAATGATGCATTATCTGAATCTCCCTCCTAACATCATCCACATCCTCCTGCGTCGTCAACTTCCTCTTCGCAATGGATTTGCAAGCAAACTCCTTCCCAGTCGCCTTCTCAATGCAAAGAAACGTTGTTCCAAATTGCCCTTGTCCAAGCTTCCTCCCTAAACTATAAATATCCTTCAAATTCCCAGTTTTCCTCCCTAACACAGATTCCATTTGAAGCGCTACACTCGAAACCCTCTTAACATGAGTAGGTTTCTTCCCCTTCTGCTCCTCCCCTGGCTGACCAATTCCCACTTCTCTCATTTCCTGCTTAATGGACTTTTCATGCTCAATGACTTTAGGTGGTGGTGCTTCATTGGGCATTTTAACTGGTTCAGGCGGGGTGTTCTGGACCAGTATTGGTGGATGATCATTTGATCCTTTTTTAGAACCCTCAGATTTTTTTGATCCACCAACCGGACCCGCTTCTGAATCACCATTATTCTTGCTACTATCTTCTCCTTTAGGAAGGTGCAACCGGTCCTCTGGTGGCCGGGAACGCCAAATAGCAGCAGTAACAGTATTGAAGAATCCATTATTGCCTAGATTTGGTCCTACACATGTATTCCCCATAAAAAAATAAAAAATAAACAACTAGCCCTATTGATCTTCAGGTCCTTGTTACCGCCTCTCTTCTCTGAAAGGTAGTATAAAGATTGAATCGTTTTTATCCCATTAACAGTAACAAGATACAACTTTGATGCTTCTTTGTGATCAGATCCCAGACCCTCAATCAAACCCTAATTTTGCAATTTGGCTCCGAATGACATTAATTTGGAAACAAAACTAATCAAAATATGGTCAAGAATTCACCAAAAAAATACAAAAATCCTCACCAAATTGCAACAACAAAACCAAATCCATGCACGAAACTAGAATAAATAATCAGAGAGAAAGTGATAGATGAAGCAAAGAGGCACTTATCTTGAGAAAGGGTAAGCAAATAAAGCATCGTATTTGATTGTTCAAAATGGAGACAGGTGGTCGTTTTAAGAGAAATTAGAGCGAGGTTATAGAAAACATTTTACGTGATTAAACCATATGTTTTTCCATGCATGGACCGTCACCATCTTCATGATGCAATTATGGATTAATATTGAAAATGGCGCGCGGCACGCGGGAGGGAGTTTGCCTGCACACGTGCGTGGTGAACCATGTTATCACCCAAATTATATAAATTACTAGTATATTAGCATCCGCTCTAGAGCAGATTACTATAAAAATAATATTAAAATATAAAAAAATATTAAAAATATTAAAAATATTTTAATAGTGGTATTAAATCTAATCAAATAGATTAATTTTTAAACATTCACTTAACTCTTTACTATATCCAAGAGCCTTGGGTTTGGCAACCACACCAACTTCACGATACTTAAGTTAGCACCCAAGTAATTTGAATCTGACATGGTTGTCAGAACCATGTAAACATGGGTCTAGCATGGCTTTTTGAATTTTAAAATGATTAAACAATATTAAAAATACCCCTTATTATTATAGAAAATTACACAAAACAGTAGAAGAATAAAAATATTCGTATAAATAAAGCTTATTTTTTTTATATTCCAAAGCTAAAGATGTATTTGAACTATTTAAGTTTGTGAAAGGTCAAAAAATCCTTGAGCAATAGGTTTTAATTTTGTTAACCTTAGGGTAGAATAGTATTTTTATTATGCAAATAAACGTGAAAAGACTGCCATACCCCCGCTCAAATGTTTAATGACCAATGAGCCTATGAAAAATACTAAAATACCCCCACAACTAGGGCTTTAATTTTTTCAACCAAATGGCAAAATGATAATTTAACGTTTTGTGAAAAGACAACATTAGCCCCATCTCAAGCCTTCAGAACTTAGAAAATCCACTATGCAAGTCTATAGCGGACTGTATCTTGGTCCATAATATACTTGCATAGGGTTGCCAGACCCAAGCCGCTTGGGCCTGGCGTGGTTGTCAGATCAAAGTAGCTTGGGTCTGGCGCCTAGGATTTGTATAATTTTTATGAGCCAAACAAAGGTGATGATTTTATTAAAGATCAAAATACTCATGCAAATGTGTTAAATGATCTTTACGCTTGGGTCTGGCAACCATGCCAACCCCACGTCTAGGTTTGGCATGACCCACATGTCTGGACCTAGCAATCATGCCAGACTCGTGCATCTTTTTTTGAAAATATAAAAATACACTTATAGTTGTTCTAAAAACATATTTATTTTGTATTTTCATCTTTTTCTTTTTAACCAATTATATTCTTATATTTTCTATATTTTTTTCTTTTATTTTGGGACATTAACCACACGCGTCCCTAAAATCCACTCAATTTTTTTAATTAATTTGTAATTTTTGTGAAAAATCATCTATAAAATTGCACAAATTAAGATAGTCAAAAGGACAATAAATTTTTTACATATACAGTATTTTCTTTTCCTACAACATAATGTATCAATTCAAAAATTCAAAAGTTTTCTTTTATAATCATATATTTCAAATTTTCGTATATACTAATAGTTATAATATAGAATAAACTCTTCTTGTAACAAACTTTGACAATTAGATCATGCAACATCTCAAATTTAAAAAGGCATGAACCCTTTAAAAAATTGTTCAACATTTAGATGAAAATATAAAATTAATATTTTCATCCTCAATGCATACAAAAAAGAAAGTTTATTTTTGAAAACTTGAAATAAATCACTTAGAACTCAACATTTTTTTCATTCTTTCCTCTTCGAATATAACAAATTTATAAAATAAGTTGGACAAATAAAAAAGAGTTTGCAGTTAGGTTCTACTGCATATAAATAAAAAAATCATGCTTGAATGAGGCAGTGTTTATTTTTACGGTTCAATCATGTTTTTGAAAAAAATTAATTTTTTTTTACCCAAACGCTTGGGTCTGGCATAATCTAGCAGACATGATACTTAGCAAGTGAATTAAATAAAAATAAATAAATAGCAAGTATTAGTAAATGCAATGGAGAGTAACAAACATGCATTGAATAGGCCAGTCATTAATCCATCTGTGAAATCTCAAACATCCAACACCTTCTCTCAAAATATACTAAACTTGTGAGCATACTGCACAATGTCTTCAATATACAAAACTTTGTATAAAAGGAAGCATGTATCAAATTTGGAACTATGGCTTCTCCAAAATACATTTGAAGTCATTATCACTAAGCAGCTCTTGAGGAACAAAAATCTAGTTGTAATAGAACAACCCTTCCATCCTCGCCTTTCTTATGATCTGAACACAACAAAAAAAAAATTAATGGTTCTTCTCATTTTATTAGCCTCTAGTACCATTCCTGAAATACAAACTGATGAAACTTTAAGGAACACTAGATTCCAAAGTATACTCGTAGAAACAAAAAACAATTCTATCGAATGTGTCACTTTTAGTTTATTACGATTAAAATAAATGACATGGAAAATAAATGGGTTTTAATATATTTCTTAACTGATAGAAGGTTGATACATGAGATGAGATATTTAAAGGTATTTTGTCATAAATACAAGATCTCATAAACAAAAATTGACCAATAAAATAATGTATTATGACATTGATAAAAATACCTGAGTGCCCCTACAAATCTCTATAAATAGAGGGTCTCACCCTAGATATGAGAGGATGAAAGAATTCTTGGAGATATAAAATTTTCTTCAAGACAAGCTCTTCAAACAAAGAAACTCTCAAGTTTCCTTCATCTACGCTTGAAGTCTTGAAAGAATAAAACTCTATTGGATCAAGCCTAAACACTCTACAAGGGTGAGGTTTAAATTTAATCAAACTAGACTTTTTTTAAAGAGTCATTTGTTTGGAGAAATTAATTTAGTGTTAGGAATTAATTGCATGGAATTTGTATAAATAGATTGCATAATCTGCTATTAATTCCTTACAATCAATCATCATCCCAAATATTCAATCTCGATTCATGCATTCATTATATGTTAATAAGCTTGTGGAGGAAACTAAAATTTTAGTGTCCAACCTTTTATTTTTTTATTATGTTTGAGTGACTTAATTTATATTGGAAAAATTACCCCTAACATCTTATAGTTTGATTGAAATTGCACTTGCCTATCGAGTTTTAAAAATATTACATTTTGCATCCTGGATCAAAGAAAAAAATTCAATTATGAGAAAATAATTAAAGTACCCTAATATATATTATAATTATTAGAGACACAAATGACAAATCATTTCCCTCCCCATCTTCTCTCTCTCTCTCTCTCTCTCTCTCTCTCTCTCTCTCTCCCCTACTGACAAGCACTGAAGATCTTGTCTATTCTCCCAAATTGAACAATAAAAAACTACTCTTAAAATTGATTTCTTGCATGAATTTGTGTTTCAATGTAGTTGTCTCTACTGATAGTAGAATCTCTCACAAGTTTTGTCCTCAACTCACAAATAACATATTAGTTTTTTGAAATATTTTTAATTGAGGCTTTGAAAATCGATGATAATGCATTTAGCATGTTGTTGTTGAGCCTGCAAACAACGACACTTGGCGATGGTTTCTATATGCACTCTATAAATCCATTAAGCATGGCATACATCATAAGCCTTTTTGCATAATGTCTAACAAGCAAAGGTAAATTATATTTTAGTAAAATTTATGTGATATTTACAATGTATTTTATTATCTAGCTAGATTTTTTTTGCTAGGTATGAAGTATATCTAAAGCAGTTGCAGAGATATTTTATAAGGTAACACGCAAGCATTGTTCAAAGCATATTTATTACAATATAAAAAAAAATTTCAAGACTTAGAACTCAATAATGGATTTTGGAGTGCTTCAAAAGCTTACACAACTTTTGATTTTTGTAATTACAAGAAGGATAATATTAGGGATATGGATGTCGATGCTTTTGATTAGTTGAATAACATCCCTCTCAAGTATTAGCCTAGGCATATGTTTGACCATTAAGTTAAAGAAGAAAATCTAAATAACAATATAATATTAGAGAAAATTAGGATGAAACTAAAAATAGATTTGCCCAACCTTTAACATGAGAATCAAATACCACCCTTGATATTATGAAGTTATTGGATAATTATGTTAAGATGAAAAGAAACATGAGAATGATTCTAGGTAATTATGATGAATATCAAGTTTATAATGACATAATTATTTAAAGCTTTGTTCTTTATTTAAGATATTCGCAAGGGAAAACTATTTAAGCATAATACCATAGTTAGTAACAGCTTTATGAAAGATAACCAAATGACTGAGAATTTAATATTTGATGTGCTATATTTGAAATTATGGTATTGATTTTTTTAAAGTGTTTTTTATTAAAAAATATATTAAAATAATATATTTTTTATTTTAAAATATTTTTTTATATTAGCACACTAAAATAATTTAAAAACAATTAAAAAATTAGTTTAAAACAATTATTTTTTTTTTCAAAATATTTTTAAAATACACAATCAAAAGCTCCGTAACTCCTGCAACCCGCTTCACGTTCTGCTGCCAAATTTGACTGTCAAGTTTTTCCTTGTGCTGTGCTCGCAAGGAGTTGAATTTTCGGGGGAGATTGTCAATATTGATAAAAAAATATTGTCTCTACTAGCTAGCTAGCTAGTCCCCTACGCTGTGAATTTAATGCTTGTTGAAGACTATAATACTAAAAAACACACATGTTTCTATAGTTGGAGTATTTGCACAGGTTGACAAGGAATAGTCTGTGGATTGTTCAAAGGCGATCTGAATTATTAATATTTTAAAATCACAAATTCAAATTCAACACACACCCAAGAAGAGTTTGCTTCTCAGATCAGACCCCAGGGGTCCTCCATAGTTGTTCTTCTTCTATCTTCTTACCAAAGTAAAGTTTCCTTTCACGTACAAAAGTCAAAATGCATGAATCCCCTCTTCTTTTTTCTCAACTACGGTGGTATATTTTGATTATTTAACGTGTAGAGATTAAATTTCTTTTTTGATGATCTAAGAATGCATCTGTCACCTTAGTTTGACAAATAATAAATTTTCGTAGATAAAATATGTGAAACCAGTAGTAAAAATAAAGAGAATATGTCCTTTTATGTTTTTTGTTTTGAAATAATATAAGTTCATTTTGAAATTATTTTTTATATAGATTTATTTTGTATTTCTATCTTCTTCTTTTTTAACAAGATATATTTATTTTCCTTTTGTTTTTATATTTTTTTATCCTGAAATACCAACCTAGCATAATTTTATCTTAAGATATCAATCATGTTTCAAATCCAACCATTGATTTTGAATTTAGTGACTTATATTAGGTGAGAGAAATAAAATAAAAAGAAATCACATTATTACCATTCTTATCATGCGCTGAATCATGTACATTTGATCTGAAATCAATAATTTAGATTTAAAGAACATGACAGCCATGTTCCTTTAATCTTTGACTTTAAGGTTTGAACCCAGAAAATTAAGAAATAAAATGAACCTTCTTAACCACATGGTAAACCGTGTAGGGTTCGTGTTTGTTGTTCCAAAAAATAATGTAATTAATCAGTTGACACTCAGAATAAATATTTTTTAAATTACCTATAATAACTGGGTTTTTTTGAAGTTTAAGGATCATGTCCAAATCTTTAAGCAACAAAATGATCAAACAAGAAAAC
>Ga0325411_1004882_pt1 | contig 14968 bp, 25 predicted proteins | sample PopdelMetagenome_13_FD_206181 | JGI IMG/M metagenome (GOLD analysis project Ga0325411, IMG submission 206181) | Populus deltoides microbial communities from Bellville, Georgia, United States - Xylem-PdIQD-R4 | ecosystem: Host-associated > Plants > Phyllosphere > Stem > Wood/Secondary xylem... | reverse complement strand
AAGGGCCATAACATTCGATCCGACCGTTGGATCGCGATCAAACTTTTACTGAGTTTCCGGATGCCCTTTTCCATGTAGTGGATGAGAAATCGATACTCGGTGATGATGAGGTCTGGTCGAGCCAGGCTTGACGGACGGGTCGAAAGGGCTATAACTTTCGATGCAACCGTTGGATCTCGATGAAACTTTTACTGGAGTTTCCGGATGCCCTATTCCATGGAGTGGATGAGGAATTGATTCTCGGTGATGATGAGGTCTGGTCGAGCCAGGCTTGAAGGACTGTTCGAAAGTGGCATAACTTTCGATCCGACCGTTGGATCGCGATCAAACTTTTACTTGAGTTTCCGGATGCCCTTTTCCATGGAGTGGATGAGGGATCGATACTCGGTGATGATGGGGTCTGGTCGAGCCAGGCTTGAAGGACGGTTTGAAAGGGCCATAACCTTCGATCCGACCGTTGGATCGCGATCAAACTTTTACTGGAGTTTCCGGACGCCCTCTTCCATGGAGTGGATAAGGAATCGATACTCGGTGATGATGAGGTCTGGTCGACCCAGGCTTGATGGACGGTTCGAAAGGGCCATAACTTTCGAGCCGACCGTTGGATCGCGATGAAACTTTTACTGGAGTTTCGGGATGCCCTTGTCCATGTTGTGGATGACGAATCGATACTCGGTGATGATGAGATCTGGTCGACCCAGGCTTGATGGACGGTTTGAAAAGGCCATAACTTTCGATCCAACCGTTGGACCGAGATCAAACTTTTACTGGAGTTTCTGGATGCCCTCTTCCATGGAGTGGATGAGGAATCGATACTCGGTGATGATGAGGTCTGGTCGACCTATGCTTGATGGACGGTTTGAAAGGGCCATAACTTTCGATCCGACCGTTGGATCGCGATCAAACTTTTACTGGAGTTTCCGGATGCCCTTTTCCATGTAGTGGATGAGGAATCGATACTCGGTGATGATGAGGTCTGGTCGACCTAGGCTTGATGGACGGCTTGAAAGGGCCATAACTTTTGATCTGACCGTTGGATCGCGATCAAACTTTTACTGGAGTTTCGGGATGCCCTTCTCCATGTAGTGGTTGAGGAATCGATACTCGGTGATGATGAGGTCTGGTCGACCGTGGCTTGATGGACAGTTTGAAAGGGCCATAACATTCGATCCGACCGTTGGATCGCGATCAAACTTTTACTGAGTTTCCGGATGCCCTTTTCCATGTAGTGGATGAGAAATCGATACTCGGTGATGATGAGGTCTGGTCGAGCCAGGCATGACGGACGGGTCGAAAGGGCTATAACTTTCGATGCAACCGTTGGATCTCGATGAAACTTTTACTGGAGTTTCCGGATGCCCTTTTCCATGGAGTGGATGAGGAATTGATTCTCGGTGATGATGAGGTCTGGTCGAGCCAGGCTTGAAGGACTGTTCGAAAGTGGCATAACTTTTGATCCGACCGTTGGATCGCGATCAAACTTTTACTGGAGTTTTCGGATGCCCTTTTCCATGGAGTGGATGAGGGATCGATACTCGGTGATGATGGGGTCTGTTCGAGCCAGGCTTGAAGGACGGTTCGAAAGGGCCATAACTTTCGATCCGACCGTTGGATCGCGAACAAACTTTTACTGGAGTTTCCGGATGCCCTTTTCCATGGAGTGGATAAGGAATCGATACTCGGTGATGATGAGGTCTGGTCGACCCAGGCTTGATGGACGGTTCGAAAGGGCCATAATTATCGAGCCGACCGTTGGATCGCGATGAAACTTTTACTGGAGTTTCTGGATGCCCTTTTCCATGGAGTGGATGAGGGATCGATACTCGGTGATGATGAGGTCTGGTCGAGCCAGGCTCGATGGACGGTTCAAAATTGCCATAACTTTCGATCCGACCATTGGATCGCGATCAAACTTTTACTGGAGTTTCCGGATGCCCTTTTCCATGCAGTGGATGAGGAATCGATACTCGGTGATGATGAGGTGTGGTCGAGCCAGGCTTGATGGACGGTTCAAAATTGCCATAACTTTCGATCCGACCATTGGGTCGCGATTAAACTTTTACTAGAGTTTCCGGATGCCCTTTTCCATGGAGTGGATGAGGAATCGATACTCGGTGATGATGATGTCTGTCGAGCAAGGCTGGAAGGACTGTTCAAAAGTGCCATAACTTTCGATCCGACCGTTGGATCGCGATCAAACTTTTACTGGAGTTTTCGGAAGCCCTTTTCCATGGAGTGGATGAAGGATCGATACTCGGTGATGATGGGGTCTGGTCGAGCTAGGCTTGAAGGACGATTCGAAAGGGCCATAACTTTCGATCCGACCGTTGGATCGTGATCAAACTTTTACTGGAGTTTTCGGTTGCCCTTTTCCATGGAATGGATGAGGTTTCGATACTCGGTGATGATGTGGTGTGGTAGAGCCAGGCTCGATGGACGGTTCAAAATTGCCATAACTTTCGATCCGACCATTGGGTCGCGATTAAACATTTACTAGAGTTTCCGGATGCACTTTTCCATGGAGTGGATGAGGAATCGATACTCAGTGATGATGGGGTCTGGTCGACCCAGGCTTGAAGGGCGGTTTGAAAGGGCCATAACTTTCGATCCGACCGTTGGATCGCGATCAAACTTTTACTGGAGTTTCCGAATGCCCCTTTCCATGAAACACATGAGGGTTCGATACTCGGTGATGATGAGGTCTGGTCGAGCCAGGCTTGACGGACGGTTCGAAAGGGCTATAACTTTCGATCCGACCGTTGGATCGCGATCAAACTTTTACTGGAGTTTCTGGATGCCCTTTTCCATGGAGTCGATGAGGGATCGATACTCGGTGATGATGAGGTCTGGTCGAGCCAGGCTCGATGGACGGTTCAAAATTGCCATAACTTTCGATCCGACCATTGGATCGCGATCAAACTTTTACTGGAGTTTCCGGATGCCCTTTTCCATGCAGTGGATGAGGAATCGATACTCGGTGATGATGAGGTGTGGTCGAGCCAGGCTTGATGGACGGTTCAAAATTGCCATAACTTTCGATCCGACCATTGGGTCGCGATTAAACTTTTACTCGAGTTTCCGGATGCACTTTTCCATGGAGTGGATGAGGAATCGATACTCGGTGATGATGAGGTCTGGTCGACCTAGGCTTGATGGACGGTTTGAAAGGGCCATAACTTTCGATCCAACCGTTGGATCGCGATCAAACTTTTACTGGAGTTTCTGGAAGCCCTTTTCCATGTAGTGGATGAGGAATCGATACTCGGTGATGATTAGGTCTGGTCGAGCCAGGCTAGACGGACGGGTCAAAAGGGCTATAACTTTCGATGCCACTGTTGGATCGTGATGAAAGTTTTACTGGAGTTTCCGGATGCCCTTTTCCATGGAGTGGATAAGGAATCGATACTCGGTGATGATGAGGTCTGGTCGAGCCAGGCTTGAAGGACTCTTTGAAAGTGCCATAACTTTCAATCCGACCGTTGGATCGCGATCAAACTTTTACTGGAGTTTCCGGAGGCCCTTTTCCATGGAGTGAATGAGGAATCGATACTCGGTGATGATGAGGTCTGGTCGAGCCAGGCTTGAAGGACTGTTCAAAAGTGCCATAACTTTCGATCCGACCGTTGGATCGCCATCAAACTTTTACTGGAGTTTCCGGATGCCCTTTTCCATGCAGTGGATGAGGAATCGATACTCGGTGATGATGAGGTCTAGTCGAGCCAGGCTCGATGGACGGTTCAAAATTGCCATAACTTTCGATCCGACCACTGGGTCGCGATTAAACATTTACTAGAGTTTCCGGATGCGCTTTTCCATAGAGTGGATGAGGAATCGATACTCGGTGATGATGAGGTCTGGTCGACCTAGGCTTGATGGACGGTTTGAACAGGCCATAACTTTCGATCCAACCGTTGGATCGCGATCAAACTTTTACTGGAGTTTCTGGATGCCCTTATCCATTTAGTGGATGAGGAATCGATACTCGGTGATGATGAGGTCTGGTCGAGCCAGGCTTGAAGGACTGTTTGAAAGTGCCATAACTTTCAATCCGACCGTTGGATCGCGATCAAACTTTTACTGGAGTTTCCGGAGGCCCTTTTCCATGGAGTGAATGAGGAATCGATACTCGGTGATGATGAGGCTGGTCGAGCCAGGCTTGAAGGACTGTTCGAAAGTGCCATAACTTTCGATCCGACCGTTGGATCGCGATCAAATTTTTACTGGAGTTTCCGGATGCCCTTTTCCATGGAGTGGATTAGGAATCGATACTCGGTGATGATGAGGTCTGGTCGAGCCAAGCTGGAAGGACTGTTCGAAAGTGCCATAACTTTCGATCCGACCGTTGGATCGCGATCAAACTTTTACTGGAGTTTCCGGAGGCCCTTTTCCATGGAGTGGATGAGGAATAGATACTCGGTGATGATGAGGTGTGGTCGAGCCAGGCTCGATGGACGGTTCAAAATTGCCATAACTTTCGATCCGACGTTGGATCGCGATGAAACTTTTACTGGAGATTCGGGATGCCGTTTTCTATGGAGTGGATGAGGGATCGATACTCGGTGATAATGAGGTCTGTTCGAGCCAGGCTTGATGGACGGTTCGAAAGAGCCATAACTTTCGATACGACCGTTGGATCGCGATCAAACTTTTACTGGAGTTTCCGGATGCCCTTTTCCATGTAGTGGATGAGGAATCGATACTCGGTGATGATGAGGTCTGGTCGATCCAAGTTGGATGGACGGCTCGGAAGGCCATAACTTTCGATCCGCCATTGGATCGCCGTCAAACTTTTACTGGAGTTTCCGGATGCCCTTTTCCAAGGAGTGGATGAGGGATCGATACTCGGTGGTGATGAGGTCTGTCGACCAAGGTGGATGGACGGTTCGAAAGGCCATAACATTAGATCCGATCGTTGGGTCCCGATCAAACTTTTACTGGAGTTTCTAGATGTCCTTTCCCATGGAGTGGATGAGGAATCGATACTCGGTGATGATGAGGTCTGGTCGAGCCAGGATTGATGGACGGTTCGAAATGGCCATAACCTTCGATCCGACCGTTGGATCGCGATGAAACTTTTACTGGAGTTTCCGGATGCCCTTTTCCATGGAGTGGATGAGGGATCGATACTCGGTGATAATGAGGTCTGGTCGAGCCAGCCTCGATGGACCGTTCAAAATTGCCATACTTTCGATCCGACCATTGGATCGCGATGAAACTTTTACTGGAGTTTCCGGATGCCTTTTTCCATGGAGTGGATAAGGAATCGATACTCGGTGATGATGAGGTCTGGTCGATCCAGGTTGGATGGACGGTTCGGAAGGCCATAACTTTCGATCCGCCGTTGGATCGCCGTCAAACTTTTACTGGAGTTTCCGGATGCCCTTTTCCATGGAGTGGATGAGGGATCGATACTCGGTGGTGATGAGGTCTGTCGAGCCAGGCTGGATGGACGGGTCGAAAGGCCATAACTTTAGATCCGATCGTTGGGTCCCGATCAAACTTTTACTGGAGTTTCTGGATGTCCTTTCCCATGGAGTGGATGAGGAATCGATACTCGGTGATGATGATGTCTGGTCGAGCCAGGATTGATGGACGGTTCGAAATGGCCATAACTTTCGATCCGACCGTTGGATCGCGATGAAACTTTTACTGGAGTTTCCGGATGCCCTTTTCCATGGAGTGGATGAGGAATCGATACTCGGAGCTGATGAGGTCTGGTCCAGCCAGGCTGAACGGACGGTTCGAAAGGGCCATAACTTTCGATGCGACCATTGGATCGCGATGAAACTTTTACTTGAGTTTCCGGATGCCCTTTTCTATAGAGTGGATGGGGGATCGATACTCGGTGATGATGAGGTCTGGTCGAGCCAGGCTTGAAGGACGGTTCAAAATTGCCATAACTTTCGATCCGACCCTTGGATCGCGATGAAACTTTTACTGGAGTTTCCGGATGCCCTTTTCCATGGATTGGATGAGGAATCGATACTCGGTGATGATAAGGTCTCGTCGAGCCAGGCTGGAAGGACTGTTCGAAAGTGCCATAACTTTTGATCCGACCGTTGGATCGCGATGAAACTTTTACTGGAGTTTCCGGATGCCCTTTTCCATGGAGTGGATGAGGGATCGATACTCGGTGATGATGAGGTCTGGTCGAGCCAGGCTTGAAGGACGGTTCAAAATTGCCATAACTTTCGATCCGACCATTGGATCGCGATGAAACTTTTACTGGAGTTTCCGGATGCCTTTTTCCATGGAGTGGATGAGGAATCGATACTCGGTGATGATGAGGTCTGGTCGAGCCAGGCTGGAGGGACGGTTCGAAAGGGCCATAACTTTCGATGCGACCCTTGGATCGCGAAGAAACATTTACTTGAGTTTCCGGATGCCCTTTTCCATGGAGTGGATGAGGGATCGATACTCGGTGATGATGAGGTGTGGTCGAGCCAGGCTTGAAGGACGGTTTAAAATTGCCATAACTTTCGATCCGACCCTTGGATCGCGATGAAACTTTTACTGGAGTTTCCGGATGCCCTTTTCCATGGATTGGATGAGGAATCGATACTCGGTGATGATGAGGTCTGGTCGAGCCAGGATTGATGGACGGTTCGAAATGGCCATAACCTTCGATCCGACCGTTGGATCGCGATGAAACTTTTACTGGAGTTTCCGGATGCCCTTTTCCATGGAGTGGATGAGGGATCGATACTCGGTGATAATGAGGTCTGGTCGAGCCAGCCTCGATGGACCGTTCAAAATTGCCATACTTTCGATCCGACCATTGGATCGCGATGAAACTTTTACTGGAGTTTCCGGATGCCCTTTTCCATGGAGGGGATGAGGAATCGATACTCGGTGATGATGAAGTCTGGTCGAGCCAGGCTGGACGGAGGGTCGAAAGGGTCATAACTTTCGAGGCGACCATTGGATCGCGATGAAACTTTTACTGGAGTTTCTGGATGCCCTTTTCCATGGAGTGGATGAGGGATCGATACTCGGTGATGATGAGGTCTGGTCGAGCCACGCTCGATGGACGGTTCAAAATTGCCATAACTTTCGATCCGACCGTTGGATCGCCGTCAAACTTTTACTGGAGTTTCCGGATGCCCTTTTCCATGCAGTGGATGAGGAATCGATACTCGGTGATGATGAGGTCTGGTCAAGCCAGGCTGAACGGACGGTTCGAAAGGGCCATAACTTTCGATGCGACCTTTGGATCGCGATGAAACATTTACTGGAGTTTCCGGATGCCCTTTTCCATGGAGTGGATGAGGGATCGATACTCGTTGATGATGAGGTCTGGTCGAGCCACGCTCGATGGACGATTCAAAATTGCCATAACTTTCGATCCGACCGTTGGATCGCCGTCAAACTTTTACTGGAGTTTCCGGATGCCCTTTTCCATGGAGGGGATGAGGAATCGATACTCGGTGATGATGAAGTCTGGTCGAGCCAGGCTGGACGGAGGGTCGAAAGGGTCATAACTTTCGATGCGACCATTGGATCGCGATGAAACTTTTACTGGAGTTTCTGGATGCCCTTTTCCATGGAGTGGATGAGGAATCGATACTCGGTGATGATGAGGTCTGGTTGAGCCAGGCTGGATGGATGGTCAAAAGGGCCATAACATTCGATCCGACCGTTGGATCGCGATGAAACTTTTACTAGAGTTTCCGGATGCCCTTTTCCATGGAGTGGATGAGGAATCGATACTCGGTGATGATGAGGTCTGGTCGAGCCAGGCTGAACGGACGGTTCGAAAGGGCCATAACTTTCGATGCGAACTTTGGATCACGATGAAACATTTACTGGAGTTTCCGGATGCCCTTTTCCATGGAGTGGATGAGGGATCGATACTCGTTGATGATGAGGTCTGGTCGAGCCACGCTCGATGGACGGTTCAAAATTGCCATAACTTTCGATCCGACCGTTGGATCGCCGTCAAACTTTTACTGGAGTTTCCGGATGCCCTTTTCCATGGAGGGGATGAGGAATCGATACTCGGTGATGATGAAGTCTGGTCGAGCCAGGCTGGACGGAGGGTCGAAAGGGTCATAACTTTCGATGCGATCGTTGGATCGCGATGAAACTTTTACTTGAGTTTCCGGATGCCCTTTTCCATGGAGTGGATGAGGAATCGATACTCGGTGATGATGAGGTCTGGTCAAGCCAGGCTGAACGGACGGTTCGAAAGGGCCATAACTTTCGATGCGACCTTTGGATCGCGATGAAACATTTACTGGAGTTTCCGGATGCCCTTTTCCATGGAGTGGATGAGGGATCGATACTCGTTGATGATGAGGTCTGGTCGAGCCACGCTCGATGGACGATTCAAAATTGCCATAACTTTCGATCCGACCGTTGGATCGCCGTCAAACTTTTACTGGAGTTTCCGGATGCCCTTTTCCATGGAGGGGATGAGGAATCGATACTCGGTGATGATGAAGTCTGGTCGAGCCAGGCTGGACGGAGGGTCGAAAGGGTCATAACTTTCGATGCGACCATTGGATCGCGATGAAACTTTTACTGGAGTTTCTGGATGCCCTTTTCCATGGAGTGGATGAGGAATCGATACTCGGTGATGATGAGGTCTGGTTGAGCCAGGCTGGATGGATGGTCAAAAGGGCCATAACATTCGATCCGACCGTTGGATCGCGATGAAACTTTTACTAGAGTTTCCGGATGCCCTTTTCCATGGAGTGGATGAGGAATCGATACTCGGTGATGATGAGGTCTGGTCGAGCCAGGCTGAACGGACGGTTCGAAAGGGCCATAACTTTCGATGCGAACTTTGGATCACGATGAAACATTTACTGGAGTTTCCGGATGCCCTTTTCCATGGAGTGGATGAGGGATCGATACTCGTTGATGATGAGGTCTGGTCGAGCCACGCTCGATGGACGGTTCAAAATTGCCATAACTTTCGATCCGACCGTTGGATCGCCGTCAAACTTTTACTGGAGTTTCCGGATGCCCTTTTCCATGGAGGGGATGAGGAATCGATACTCGGTGATGATGAAGTCTGGTCGAGCCAGGCTGGACGGAGGGTCGAAAGGGTCATAACTTTCGATGCGACCATTGGATCGCGATGAAACTTTTACTGGAGTTTCTGGATGCCCTTTTCCATGGAGTGGATGAGGAATCGATACTCGGTGATGATGAGGTCTGGTTGAGCCAGGCTGGATGGATGGTCAAAAGGGCCATAACATTCGATCCGACCGTTGGATCGCGATGAAACTTTTACTTGAGTTTCCGGATGCCCTTCTCCATGGAGGGGATGAGGAATCGATACTTGGTGATGATGAGGTCTGGTCGAGCCAGGCTGGATGGACGGTTCGAAAGGGCCATAACTTTCGATCCGACCGTTGGATCGCGATGAAACTTTTACTGAAGTTTCCGGATGCCCTTTTCCATGGATTGGATGAGGAATCGATACTCGGTGGTGATGAGGTCTGTCGAGCCAGGCTGGATGGACGGGTCGAAATGGCCATAACTTTCGATCCGACCGTTGGATCGCGATCAAACTTTTACTGGAGTTTCCGGATGCCCTTTTCCATGGGGTGGATGAGGGTTCGATACTCGGTGATGATGAGGTCTGGTCAAGCCAGGGTGGATGGACGGTTCGGAAGGCCATAACTTTCGATCCGCCGTTGGATCGTCGTCAAACTTTTTCTGGAGTTTCTGGATGCCCTTTTCCATGGAGTGGATAAGGCATCGATACTCGGTGGTGATGAGGTCCGTCGAGCCAGGGTGGATGGACGGGTCGAAAGGCCATAACTTTAGATCCGATCGTTTGGTCCCGATCAAACTTTTACTGGAGTTTCTGGATGCTCTTTTCCATGGAGTGGGTCAGGAATCGATACTCGGTGATGATGAGGTCTGGTCCCGCCTAGCTTGAGTGACGGTTCGAAAAGGCCATAAGTTTCGGTCCGACTGTTGGATCGCGATGAAACTTTTACTGGAGTTTCCGGACGCCCATTTTCATGGAGTGGATGAGGGATCGATACTCGGTGATGATGAGGTCTGTCGAGCCATGCTGGATGGACGGGTCGAAAGGCCATAACTTTAGATCCGATCGTTGGGTCCCGATCAAACTTTTACTGGAGTTTCTGGATGTCCTTTCCCATGGAGTGGATGAGGAATCGATACTCGGTGATGATGAGGTCTCGTCGAGCGACGCTCGATGGACGGTTCAAAATTGCCATAACTTTCGATCCGACCGTTAGATCGCGGTCAAACTTTTACTGGAGTTTCTGGATGCCCTTTTCCATGCAGTGGATGAGGAACCGATTCTCGGTGATGATAACATCTGGTCGCGCCTGGCTTGAGTGACGGTTCGAAACAGCCATAACTTTCAATCCGACTGTTGGATCGTTATCAAACTTTTACTGGAGTTTCCGGATGCACTTTTCCATGGAGTGGATGAGGGATCGATACTCGGTGATGATGATGTCTGGTCGAGCCACGCTCGATGGACGGTTCAAAATTGCCATAACTTTCGATCCGACCGTTGGATCGCGATGAAACTTTTATTGGAGTTTCCACATGCCCTTTTCCATGGAGTGGATGAGGAATCGATACTCGGTGATGATGAGGTCTGGTCGACCCAGGCTTTATGGACGATTTGAAAGAGCCATAACTTTCGATCAGACTGTTGGATCGGGATCAAACTTTTACTGGAGTTTACGGATGCCCTTTTCCATGGAGTGGATGAGGGATCGATACTCGGTGATGATGAGGTCTGGTCGAGCCAGGATTGATGGATAGTTCGAAAGGGCCATAAGTTTCGATCCGACCGTTGGATCGCGATGAAATTTTTATTGGAGTTTCCGGATGCCCTTTTCCATGGAGTGGATGAGGAATCGATACTCGGTGATGATGAGGTGTGGTCGAGCCAGGCTGGATGGACGGTTCAAAAGGGCTATAACTTTCGATCCGACCGTTGGATCGCGATGAAACTTTTACTGGAGTTTCCCGATGCCATTTTCCATGGAGTGGATGAGGGATCGATACTCGGTGATGATGAGGTCTGGTCGAGCCAGGCTCGATGGATGGTGCAAAATTGCCATAAGTTTCGATCCGACCGTTGGATCGCGATCAAACTTTTACTGCAGTTTCCAGATGCCCTTTTCCATGGAGTGGATGAGGGATCGATACTCGGTGATGATGAGGTCTGGTCGAGCCAGGGTGGATGGACGGTTTGAAAGGCCATAACTTTCGATCCGACCGTTGGATCGCGGTCAAACTTTTATTGGAGTTTCTGGATGCCCTTTTCCATGCGGTGGATGAGGAACCGATTCTCGGTGATGATAACATCTTGTCGCGCCTGGCTTGAGTGACGGTTCGAAACCGCCATAACTTTCAGTCCGACTGTTGGATCGTTATCAAACTTTTACTGGAGTTTCCGGATGCACTTTTCCATGTAGTGGATGAGGAATCGATACTTTGTGATGATGAGGTCTAGTCGAGCCACGCTCGATGGACGGTTCAAAATTGCCATAACTTTCGATCCGACCGTTGGATCGCGATGAAACTTTTACTGAAGTTTCCGGATGCCCTTTTCCATGGAGTGGATCAGGAATCGATACTCGGTGATGATGAGGTCTGGTCCCGCCTGGCTTGAGTGACGGTTCGAAAGGGCCGTAAGTTTCGATCCGACCGTTGGATCGCGATCAAACTTTTACTGCAGTTTCCAGATGCCCTTTATCAGGAGTGGATGAGGAATCGATACTCGGTGATGATGAGGTCTTGTCGAGCCAGGCTGGATGGACGGTTCCAAATTGCCAAAACTTTTGATCCGACCGTTGGATCGCGATGAAACTTTTACTCGAGTTTCCGGATGCCCTTTTCCATGGAGTGGATGAGGAATCGATACTCGATGATGAAGAGGTCTGGTCGAGCCAGGCTGGATGGCCGGTTCGAAAGGGCCATAACTTTCGATCCGACCGTTGGATCGGGATGAAACTTTTACTGGAGTTTCCGGATGCCCTTTTCCATGGATTGGATGTGGAATCGATACTTGGTGATGATGAGGTCTGGTCGAGCCAGGCTGGATGGACGGTTCAAAATTACCATAACTTTCAATCCGACCGTTGGATCGCGATGAAACTTTTACTGGAGTTTCCACATGCCCTTTTCCATGGAGTGGATGAGGAATCGATACTCGGTGAAGATGAGGTCTGGTCGATCCAGGCTTGATGGACGATTCGAAAGGGCCATAACTTTCTATCCGACCGTTGCATCGCGATGAAACTTTTACTGGAGTTTCCGGATGCCCTTTTTCATGGAGTGGATGAGGAATCGATACTCGGTGATGATGAGGTCTGGTCGAGCCAGGCTGGATGGACGGATCGAATGGGCCATAACTTTCGATCCGACCGTTGGATCGCGATGAAACTTTTACTGGAGTTTCCGGACGCCCTTTTCCACGGAGTGGATGAGGAATCGATTCTCGGTGATGATGAGGTCTGGTCGAGCCAGGCGGGATGGACGTTTCAAAATTGCCATAACTTTCGATGCGACCGTTGGATCGCTATGAAACTTTTACTGGAGTTTCCGGATGCCCTTTTCCATGGAGTGGATGAGGGATCGATACTCGGTGCTGATGATGTCTGGTCGAGCCAGGCTGGATGGACGGTTCGAAAGGGCCATAACTTTCGATGCGACCGTTGGATCGCGATGAAACTTTTACTGGAGTTTCCGGATGTCCTTTTCCATGGTGTGGATCGGGAATCGATACTCGGTGATGATGAGGTCTGGTCGAGCCACGGTCCATAGACGGTTCAAAATTGCCATAACTTTCGATCCGACCGTGGGATCGCGATGAAACGTTTATTGGAGTTTCCACATGCCCTTTTCCATGGAGTGGATGAGGAATCGATACTCGGTGATGATGAGATCTGGTCGACCCAGGCTTTATGGACGATTCGAAAGGGCCATAACTTTCTATCCGACCGTTGCATCGCGATCAAACTTTTACTGGAGTTTCTGGATGCCCTTTTCCATGGAGTGGATCAGGAATCGATACTCGGTGATGATGAGGTCTGGTCGAGCCAGGCTGGATGGACAGTCGAAAGGGCCATAACATTCGATCCGACCGTGGGATCGCGATGAAACGTTTATTGGAGTTTCCACATGCCCTTTTTCATGGAGTGGATGAGGCATCGATACTCGTTGATGATGAGATCTGGTCGAGCCACGCTCGATGGACGGTTCAAAATTGCCATAACTTTCGATCCGACCGTTGGATCGCGATCAAACTTTTACTGCAGTTTCTGGATGCCCTTTTCCATGGAGTGGATCAGGAATCGATACTCAGGGATGATGAGGTCTGGTCGAGCCAGGCTGGTGGACGGTCGAAAGGGCCATAACATTCGATCCGACCGTTGGATCGCGATGAAACTTTTACTGAAGTTTCCGGATGCCCTTTTCCATGGAGTGGATGAGGGATCGATACTCGTTGATGATGAGGTGTGGTTGAGCCAGGCTGGATGGACGGTTCAAAATTGCCATAACTTTCGATCCGACCGTTGAATCGCGATGAAACTTTTACTGGAGTTTCCGGATGCCCTTTTCCATGGAGTAGGTCAGGAATCGATACTCGGTGATGATGAGGTCTGGTCCCACCTGGCTTGAGTGACGGTTCGAAAAGGCCATAAGTTTCGATCCGACCGTTGGATCGCGATGAAACTTTTACTGGAGTTTCCGGACGCCCTTGTTCATGGAGTGGATGAGGGATCGATACTCGGTGATGATGAGGTCTGTCGAGCCATGCTGGATGGACGAGTCGAAAGGCCATAACTTTAGATCCGATCGTTGGGTCCCGAGCAAACTTTTACTGGAGTTTCCGGATGCCCTTTTCCATGGAGTGGATGAGGGATCGATACTCGGTGGTGATGAGGTCTGTCGAGCCAGGCTGGATGGACGGGTCGAAAGGCCATAACTTTACATCCGATCGTTGGGTCCCGATCAAACTTTTACTGGAGTTTCTGGATGTCCTTTCCCATGGAGTGGATGCGGAATCGATACTCGGTGATGATGAGGTCTGGTCGAGCGACGCTCGATGGACGGTTCAAAAGTGCCATAACTTTTGATCCGACCGTTAGATCGCGGTCAAACTTTTACTGGAGTTTCTGGATGCCCTTTTCCATGCAGTGGACGAGGAACCGATTCTCGGTGATGATAACATCTGGTCGCGCCTGACTTGAGTGACGGTTCGAAACAGCCATAACTTTCAATCCGACTGTTGGATCGTTATCAAACTTTTACTGGAGTTTCCGGATGCACTTTTCCATGGAGTGGATGAGGGATCGATACTCGGTGATGATGATGTCTGGTCGAGCCACGCTCCATGGACGGTTCAAAATTGCCATAACTTTCGATCCGACCGTTGGATCGCGATGAAACGTTTATTGGAGTTTCCACATGCCCTTTTCCATGGAGTGGATGAGGAATCGATACTCGGTGATGATGAGATTTGGTCGACCCAGGCTTTATGGACGATTCGAAAGGGCCATAACTTTCTATCCGACCGTTGCATCGCGATGAAACTTTTACTGGAGTTTCCGGATGCCCTTTTTCATGGAGTGGATGAGGAATCGATACTCGGTGATGATGATGTCTGGTCGCGCCTGGCTTGAGTGACGGTTTGAAACCGCCATAACTTTCGATCCGACTGTTGGATCGCGATCAAACTTTTACTGGATTTTCCGGATGCCCTCTTCCATGTAGTGGATGAGGGATCGATACTCGGTGGTGATGGGGTCTGGTCGAGCCAGGCTGGGTGGACGGTTTGAAAGGCCATAACTTTCGATCCGACCGTGGATCGCGGTCAAACTTTTACTGGAGTTTCCGGATGCCCTTTTCCATGTAGTGGATGAGGAACCGATTCTCGGTGATGATGACGTCTGGTCGCGCCTGGCTTGAGTGACGGTTCGAAACCGCCATAACTTTCAATCCGACTGTTGGATCG
>Ga0325411_1004879_pt1 | contig 14973 bp, 5 predicted proteins | sample PopdelMetagenome_13_FD_206181 | JGI IMG/M metagenome (GOLD analysis project Ga0325411, IMG submission 206181) | Populus deltoides microbial communities from Bellville, Georgia, United States - Xylem-PdIQD-R4 | ecosystem: Host-associated > Plants > Phyllosphere > Stem > Wood/Secondary xylem... | reverse complement strand
AAATACTGGGATGACAATATTTTGAATGGATTCAGGTCAAACCGAGTACTGAGATGAGAACATTTTAAATGGATTTAGGTCAAATCAGATTAACCTGCCCAACTCGTGACCTAAGTCATAACTCTTATCAGGTTTAATAACTTTGTTTTTTAAAATTTACTTTTTGTTTAATTGAACGATTAACAATATAAAAATATGAGGGAGAGTTTTAATCAAAATTTAAATAAAAAATAATATAAACTTAAAAATACATAAAAAAAATAAGAAGTGTTTGACTAAGGTTACTTATAATTTATTTCCAAGCTTACTTGTAGAAAAAATCAGTATCATTGAACTTCTCTTATTAAATGGAACCTGTTGATACTAAAATTTGTTATTTTTTTACCAAACTATTACAAACGGATAACTTTTTTTCTGTATCACTGTAATGTGTTAGCTTTCTCTTTTCTCTCTCGGATGATGAATTGAAAAATAAAAAAAATAAAGTTTTGAATCAAAATGAAACTTTTAAAAAAATAAAGGGACTGTACTAAAAAAATAAAAATAAAAGGATTAAAAAGAATTTTGTCATGCTAATTTAATGATTTGTCATTTTACACTTTGATACCATATTTTTTTTATTGTGTTATTTTTATAATAAATCATAAAAAAATCAGTTACTAACTTGATAAAAATAGGATCCAATTAAAAAAATTAAAAAAAGAGAGAAGAAATTGTGTCAATCTACAGTTCAAATGACTGTTACTTTTCGTCAAATATTTTAGTGTTTGCACTTTAAAAAAAGAATCGTATCGTTGCTTTGCATTTCATCTACTTCTTCCTTTTGTATTTACGATTAAAAAGGCATTAAAATTTAATATAATTCCTAGATAATTTGACCAGCAGTGGGTTATATAGGGTCCCTTAGGTATCGAGACTTTCTCCACCCAAAGCACTGCACATGAGGCCTGCTGAAGGGTTGCTTTTTGACTCCTGTCGCCTCGTAGATCCCACCTCTGACATAAATCATGCATGGTGGTAGGGTCATTTTCATTAGCCTTTTGTCAAATTTTACATGCCCGCGACAAGTCATAAATCCACCTCTCCCCTAAATTCCAACCAAAATGCATGTATATGATGGAGGATATATGATTTTAAATACCGCAAAAGTCAAGATTTCTTTGCTGGAGATGCCATCTTTCTCTCCTCGAAACTTATCCACAATGGGACAACATTACTGGACTTTAGCTATTATTGTAATGTCAGCTATCCTTTTCCTCTGAAAGTCTGAGTCCGCGTTCACAAATGGAAGCAGGCTAGCATTGTAGATACTCCCTTAGAGTCATGGCTCTGCTCCCCGGTGTATCGGTTATTTTTCAAGTCATGGTTCAAGTCATATTAAAAAATCACGAAATACAGTTTTAACTACAAAAACAAACACCCTCCTACGTACTCTCAGGATCAACACTTTGGTTCCTACGTAAGGGATTTGGGGAGAAGGCTGCAAGTGCTGCGGTTCACATTTATGTTGTTTTTTTGTAGGTTATAAATAAATAGAAGATACATTTATACTTCTTCTTCAAGTATAATATGTTATTTTGGGCGATAATTAAGTTGATTGCTCCTCGTCTGAGTTAGCACTATCCTGCAAGTAGTCTACTTTACTTTATTTTATTTTCCCTTTGCCCGTGATGATCATAAATCAAAGGGAAAATAAAATAAAATAGACTACTTGCAGGATAGTGCTAGCTCAAACCAGGTCATAGAGTAACTCATACATGCATGGTGCCATGTAAAACGCCCTGTAAATGTAATTTGATGAGGAGTTAAAAAAAAAAAATACAAGGAAGCGAGCGTGATAATTAAAAGTAAATAAAATAGTAGTACTCAATAATTAATAAAATAAAAGCTTTGTAGGGCATTCATGTTATAATTAGAAGATATATGAGCTTTATAATATTTTGCGTTGATTATACAGCCTCTTGGCAGTATTAGTACATTACAAAGACTCTAAAAAACGTGGGGAAAATATTGTTTCCCCACGCACTATAACTAAGTTTTATGGGCAACGTGGATTAACTGTGTCAACGAGTTTTTTTTATCTTTTTTATTTTTTAATCTTGTCTTTTATGGGCTTTGATTGGAGGTTAATTTGATTAAAATTATTAACAAATAACAAAATTAAATGACAGTAAATTAAAATGAAACACGCGAGGGAGGAAGATTAACGGTGTTTTAGTTTGAAACTTTTTTCAGAATGTTCACCTTAGTCTTCCTTCTTTTCTAATTATAAGAGTTGTGTTTCCCTCTAATTTTTGAAGAAAAATCAATTTTTATAAAATTTTTATTATTTTTTAGCCTTTAATCCGAGAAATAAGAAAAAAATCACTAAATTCCAGTAATAAAAAAAATAACATTGATATTAATTTTGGCCAACAAAATAATCAGTCTTTATTTCATATAACAAGGGGATCTAGTTGAACTTAAATGTTGTTTAATTTCTTAAGTTCGGAAAGATTTTTGGTTTTTAAATGATTTCAGGTCCTTAAAATCTTGTTAAATTAATTTATAAACTTAAAAACCTCAAAAAAACTACATTGATTATGGTAGTTTTTTTGAGGTTTTTAAGTTTATAAATTAATTTAACAAGATTTTCATGATATTTAGAGTAAAAAATTAAGTTAAAAAACAGGTTTCGTATACTTTCTGGTTTGGAAGAAACCATAATCAGCCCTTCCAATTTAAAAGACTCACAGCAAGATGCAATTGTAAGCCGCATCATTGGTCTGAGTGAATTATGCCAACATCAAAGTATGAATGTCTCCGGAGATGGTTGGTTTATTATTGTTTTCTCGACACAAGCTGAAGTGCAGGAGGAGGACCCTTACATCTGGGCACAATCATCATTTAACTCCTTACATCTGGGCACAATCATATGTTATTCGTTTTATCTGCTAGCCAGAAAGAATTAATGGCCCAAGCACGTGGATCTTATTAAATTTACCAGACTCAACAATGCCTGGTATTTTCTCTCTCTTTTTTTTTTTCATTTATGCCTTTTTAATTATGTCTTTTTCCAAAATAAATTTTTGATGTAGATTTAAATTAATAATCATTCTTTCTTTTATTTATAAGTTTTTAAATAGGAGTTGTTTTTTAATTATTTTGTATGCATTTTATTTTTTGAACAGATTATTCTAATTCATTTATAATTTTTTCTTTTTATGTTTTATACAAATAGAGAATATTTATTTTTTGATAATATTTATAACATGTGTAACCTTATATAGTATTTTTTTTATTTTATTCAATCAATTTCATGTGTATCTATTTCTATTATTATTTGATTTAATAAAAAATTGATTTTGATAAACAAAATCATTAAACAAAGCCGGGTCAAAAACCTGTATTGCGAGGCTAAATATCTTTATTTTAGAGTAAGCAAATCTTTATTTATATATGCATAATTTATTTGATTTACATTTTAAATTTTTTTTATATAGAAAATAAGTGCTGGAAAAACCTGTATATATATATATATATTTTTTAGTAAAAGCAAATCTAGCTCACAATAAGCACAAGTCAAATGACTTATTAGTGACATCTAAAAGTAATTTGGTTGAGGCAGAAAGAACGTTTTACAATATATATTTTTACCATATTTAGTTAATTAATTAATGTAATTTGAAATTACTTTTAATCAGAGAGCCAGCCAGAGAGGACCACCATTTGACCCTTACTTTTGTGGAGGAGAAATAGGGTGCAGTTAAAAGTGGATACGCATGCCCCTCGGGGGATAAAAACTAATCCTAAATGTTGGAGCAGAAGGAAGATTTCAATTTGCTTGGATTGCGGAGGGGAAGCTTTTTCCTGATTTTCAAAATGTGCTTGCTTCGATTGCGCAAATTCCTAACCTCGCCACACGCTTAAAGACAGCTAAACTAAACTAAAGTAATCTGTAGCTTCTCGAAGTTGTTGGTCCAACACAATACTTAGTATATTGTTTTATAACTTGCTCCCACGTGTAATTAAATGATGAAAAGAAAACTATTTCAACCAAAATTTAATTTACGGAGATCCATTATTGTTTTATGTTAAAAATCAACTTAATCAAATAAAAATAGATGATATGGTTTGAACTCCTCACTATCTAATTAAAAATATCTTGATATCATATAAAAAATCATTTTGAATTTTAAAAAAACTTAAATTATTATATAAGGTTCCAATACATAGTATAAGATTGTATTTGATGAAGACATGAAAAACTTTAGATATAAATTGAACTTTCCATGGCTACATCCTAGGTTGATGGTGATAGAGTGATGAGTTGGCTTCCGGGCCTCCGGCTGATGGGCTTTGCCAGGTGGCTAAATGTTCGTTTTAAAAAACAAATCTTTTAAAGAATATGTAACTCTATTATGCTTAAGTTAATAAATATAAGAGGATGAAATAATGTATATATATAAAAAAATGAAGATATAGATAGTGCGTGTAACCTGTGTATATATGTTGGCTAGAAATTGTATAGCCTAAATTGGCTCTGGCTGTGAATGCTCTGACTTTTTTATGGATAAAACTTGTGTGGCGCGGTCTATTATGCTTGGCTTTCTATGGCTATCTATAGTTATGTGTGGCCAATGATGGGATCTTGATTTTAGCCGGTGACTTAGTGTATTTATACACAAAAATCTTGAACTTTCTTCATGGAGAAGGAGACATATCATTGGTGGAAAAATTAGCGTGCTACCATTAGCTAGCCATAATGGCTTTGTTGGTTGTTGTGTCATGCCATGATTATCATGTCAAGCACACTATAATTATAAATGTTGGTGATGAGCAATGTCATTGGCGTAAAAGCATCAGAGCTTACAACAAGCTGCGAATCTCATTCAACAATGGTGGATGGTAACAAATTCAAGATAGTGGATGGACACTGCAAAAGAATAGACAACCAGCTACAGACTTATCATCTAGAATGATAGGAATCAATGGCAGAAAATAAGGAGCAAGGGGCCAAGATTGAGCAATTGGTCATACAGATGGAACTACTGTCCTTACAGTTCCAACACTTTGTGGCTACCCAAACAGCAAGGACAGAGACGACAGGAGGCCATTCCAGAGGTATCCTAGTAACCCCAGGGATGGACATGAACATGGAAATGAATGCATCTACTGAAAAAATAACTCCAGGACCTAGAACTCAGAGTCGAGGTGAGTAGGTGACAGGGCAAGAGCTTCATAGGGCAGGGTTCCACATACCATTGCCTAGGATGGAGCTATCAACCTTCAAGGGAGAGGATCCTTGAGGATGAATGTGAAAATACAAGAAATACTTTAAGATACACTCGATACCTACACATCAGTGGGTAGAGGTGGTCTCGTATTACTTGGAAGGCAAGGCTGATGTGTGGTTTGAAGGGTTCGTGCGAGGGAATGAATCATTGATTGATTGGGAAGAGTTTTCCCAATCTATTTGCAGAAGATTTGGTAATAAAGAGGATGTTGTGGAATAATTTAACAAGCTTTTGCAAGACAGATGTATAAAAGAATATGTTGAGAGGTTTGAGGAGCTTAAGTCATTGATGAATTCTTTAAACCCTTCATTACCTGAATCCTATTATGTTTCAAGTTTTATCAGTGGACTCAGGGAAGATATAAAGCCAATGCTCAAGATCCTCAGGCTAACAACATTAATGCAAGCATTTGAACAAGCCAAGTGGCAGGAGGAATCAAATAATGCCATGGATAAAAGGAGTCTATTCAGTCCAAGAACTGCTCTCTCAGGTAGCATGGATCGACAAGCAGATTCTTGTGGACAAGAATCTCTTGAAGAGGGTACGAACCAGAAGACATGATGAAGGCTGAAAGGAGAGCAACAAGAAGCAACAACAACACTGAAAGAATAATAGTTAGTCTGGTGGAATTCTATTAGCTGGAAGTTAGAAAAGCAGTTGAGTTAGTTAAGGAAGTATTTAGAGTAAGTAGGCTTGAATATACTTACAGTAGTAGAAGAATAAAAGCTTGTATATAAACTGGTGTATGGAAATGTGTGAGGGGATAAGAAAATATAGAAGATCAATCTCATTTCTCTACTCATTCTCCTCTGCTCTCTCCTGTTTCTGTTCCTTCTCAATTTCTGTTCTCTTTTCTTTCTATTCTTTCTAATCTTGTTAAGCTGAGCTTAACAATTGCGTAGAATAAATTATATACATGGTTGGGAACTTGAACAATGCATAGAAAGGTGTGTCAAGATAGGATTAAACAAATCATGGTAGGTGTCAAGCTGAAATTTCAGTTGTTTGGGTTAACCTAAACAACTAGAAGGATTTTAACCGTTTAGGCAAGGCCTAAACGATTGATTTTTTTTATAAAAAAAAATGTATTATTATTTAGCCCCTAAGTTTTTTAAACAATCATGTTTGGAAGATTTTAACCAACAAAAATTAGAGAAAAAAAATACTTATTGTATAAATATTATTTTTGTGGCTATATTTGAATGAAAAATGTTTCCTTTGTAGCTATGCTTTTATGATTTTGCCTTAATGAGAAATGAATGATTGCCTTTTATGGCTTTTGTTAACATTAGAGTTTTTTCATATAAGAAAGATGATATTTTATCAAGTTTTAATAAAGAACATTATTATCTAGAAAATAAAAAATGCTTTGCTATCATGAAAGCAATGTTAACTTATTGTGTAAAGATATACTATATAAGGATGTGGAGATTTAAATGAAGACTATTTCATGAAGTCATGAATAGAGATTTCAATAGAGACATGTGACATGGATAACTCAATAGAGATATGAAGAACTTTCCATGAATATTTTTCATTGAGTCATAAAGATTTTAATTGAGATATGAAGATCTTGTTGTGGATATTTTTTTCATGGAGATACATTTGAAGATGGGGAGAATTTAATAGAGACATTAAGATCTCGCTATAAAGATTCTTTAAGGTGTCACTTAAGACATGAAGAAGGTTGTTTTTTATATTCAAAAAGTCCAAAACATAAAGATTCAGTTTTGAAATTATTTGATCTATGGTAGTGTATCATGATGATATTTTTCTATTTATTCATGTTGCATCTTTTTTATCATAAATTATTTAAAGTATTATTTAGAGATAAATCTTTCAATCTTTTTTTAGGGCATGACATTCTTCATTGTTATGATTGTTATTGCTATGATAATAACAGAACTTATTAGGATTTCTTGTGTTTGTGCCAATCTACATTAGAGATGGATACAACACAAAATCCTTTCCCTGAATGACAACAAACACCTTAGAATGTTTAATGATAAGAGATAAGATTAGGAGCTCAAGAAATGTTAAACAATGATAAGTGGATCCCTTAGAGCTTCTCTTGGATGATGTCTTGGTAGGAGATTGATGACGCTATGAAGATTCTACTATTTGGAAAATAAAGTGTCTTTTTCTAGTGAAACTTGCTTTTTTTAGTTGAATATGGTTCTACATTGCATGTTTTCTATTAAGAAAATTCACGTTAGGGGGAGTATATAGGTGTTTCTATAATAAGTTGGTGTAGACTCCTATATGAGATCTGGATATGGCTCTTTTTTTAGGTTTGACCAAGGAAAATAAAAGGGCATCTCTTTAGCTTGGAGACGAATAGTCTAAAATAAATTCTAGATTATATGAAGAGGCATGATGGTGAGGATGTAAGGAATGTATACGTGGATGGTTGAAATCTACTAGGGCACAGGAGTTTAACAACATTTTATTAAAAAAAACAGAGTCAATAACAGTTCAGATTCTCATCTAATTTCAAATTCAAACCTTTTTCTTTAAAATAGTTTCATTAAAAATTCAATTAATAAGGACACTCATGATATCAAATATGTTTTTGAACAAATCCTTTAGATCTTTGGAGGCTCAGGATACCTTTAATTTGCCTATAGACTTTCCCTTTTTTCTTTCTCAATTATATTTCAATTTAGATCTTTGTTTTTCAATCAAGTTATTGGTTGTGATTCCAATAATTCAAATTCAGCAAAAAGTAATAAATTTAATTTCATACATTTGAGTTTATTACAGATGGTATTAGAGTCTATCTTTTCTAAGAATTATGGCTAATGGAACACGTATATCTCAATTGTTAGAAATAATGGCAAATATAAAAGCTTAATAGAAAGAGTAATAACAACAACAATATTCATAGTAACGGGTATAAGAAGAATTGGTACAATAATTACACAACATTTTAGTTAAGGCTGATCAACTAGTCAAAATACAAGGAAGGAGGCTCATAGAATCTCTCCCTAACACTCCATTAATATCTATTAATTAATGGACATCATCGTAATGAAATGAAGCCACCAAGAGATCACTAGTTAGTTCGGGTTAGACCTGTTAGATTGGATTTTCCCAGATTTAATAGAGAAGATCCTTTGGAATAGGTTTATAAAGCTAATCATTTTTTAAAATTTCATAACACACCAACCAAACACAAACCATTCATGACTAGTTTTTATATGGAAGAAAAGGCAGTGGCTTAATTCAAGAGATGGAGGAGACTAGGATCTAGTTAAGAGTCTTTTACTAAAACAGTGCAAGTGTGTTTTTGAGTTTCTGCCTGTGATGATCCTATGAAAGTACTGATATATCTTAGATAGAAGTTTACAATAAAGGAATATAAAATCCATTTTGAGTTGATTTCAAACAGGGTGAAAGAGTTATCTAATACACTTAGACTTAGTTCTTTTTTTTGGAGGACTTTGAGAAGAGATTAAAATTGGGGTTAGAATGCTTAACCACCCAATTCGGTGGTAACTTATAGGTTAGGCCGTATGAAGAAAGAGAACTTGAAGACCATGAAGAGGTATTAGATACTTAATATCAATTTTAGGATAGCAAGTTTAACTTCTTCAACCCATTCTAAGATTGGGAATAAATTATGTCTATCTATAGATAGGCTAACTTTGACCTAATTAAAAAAAAAAACAAGAAAAAAAAAGCTTGTATTTTTTTAGCAATAATAAGTCATAAATATGAAGTCCCAAAAATATTTTTAATTGAAGACATGAAAGATAAGGTGGAAGAAAAAAGAAATATGAACACAATAAGAAATCTAATTGATTTTGGTTAACCTCTTAACAATAGTAAGGACGTTGAAATCTCATTGCATGCTGTGGTAGATAGTCCTAGTCCTAAGACAATATGGGCACATGTAAAATTTAACAAATAATATTATGTTATGCTTATTAATATAGGAAGCACTCATTTTATGTACCTAAAGCTATAAAAAGAGTTGGATCAAAGTTCAATCACATTCTCCAGTTAGGGTTAAAATAGCAGATGACATTCCATTACAAAGTGATGGAAGGTGTTTTGAAGTTAGGCTGGAGATTTAAAGGTATAAGTTTTTAACATAAGCTTTAATAATACAACTTGGTAGGTATGATATGGTCATAAGGATTCAATGGCTTAAAGGGATAGAGCCCATTTTATATGATTTTACATAATTAATTATGGTTTTTAAAATTGATGGGCTTCCTATAAAGTTTAAAAAGGTTAGAGCCTAAAAGTCCAAAATTAATTGTGGGTTGAAGTTTATTCAAAAGCTTAAAAGAGAGGCAAATGGTTTGATTTTGCAAATATAGGCCCATGAAATAAAGTCCCAATCAGAGGTACCGGTTCAAATAGATGACTTATAGAGTTCCATGAAGTGTTTAAAAAACCTAAGGAACTACCATATACTAGAAGCCATGATCATACTATAGTGTTGGAGGAAGAAACTTCACCTATCAATGTTCACCTTTACCGATACCTATACTATTAGAAGACAAAAAGATTTACTATAGTCTAGAGCAATATGACTTATTCAAATTCCTTTCTCTTTACTTGTTCTACTTATAAGAAAGGCAAATGATTCTTAGAGGATGTGTATAAACTACCATGCCCTTAATAAAAAGACCATCAAGGATAAATCCTCAATTCCAGTTATGCAGGAACTTCTAGATGAGTTACACGAGTCTACTGATTTTTCAAGCTTGATCTATATTCATGTTATTATCAGATTTGTACGAAGGATGAAGACATACTTAAAACAACTTTTAGGACACATAAAGGGTATAATGAATTTGTAGTGATTTTTTTGGGTTGACTAATGCCTCTTTAACTTTTTAAGCCTTGATGGATATGGTATTTAAACCTTGTCTTAGAAAGTTTATTTTAGTTTATTTTATGATATTTTGGTTTGCAGGAAGTGTGAAGAAGATCATGTAGGATTGTTCGAGCATAGACTATATGCTAAAAAACTATAGGTCCATTGTTAATCCACTAACTAAATTGTTAAAAAAATAAGCTTTTAAGTAGAAAAGTGAAGCTAAGTAGACCTTTGATATACTCAATAAGGTAGTTACCAAGCCTCCTATTTTGGTTCTACCAGATTTCTCAAAAGTATTTATAATAGAGTATGATGCTTTAAAGAGAGATGTGAGGCAAGTACTAATGCAAAATAATAATAATAAAAAAACTATTGGCTATTTTAGTAAAAGACTTAAAAGGAAGGAACTATTACTATTTATTTATGAGAAAGAGTTCTAGCCATTGTATTGGTAGTACAAAAGTGAAGGCTATACTCGAACTTTAACATAAAAACTGATTAACATAGTTTAAAGTATTTAATAAAGTAGAAAATTGGAAGTCTAACTCAACAGAAATGAATTACTAAACTTGTCTCTTTGCCTTAATAGATAAGAAGAATATTATTAATGGATAAGGTATTTAACTTTCCCTCTTTAACTTTTAGAAAATTAGAGATGTAATGGCTTATAGCTCCTTATCATGTTCCTTCGTGAAACTAAAGTTGTCTTTTTTACCTCTAGTACATGTAATGAAGCTCTATTTTATATTTCCTTTTGATGAAATGTAAGGGTACGATGTTGTTCTTGTATGGCTAGAACAACATTGTTAAGCACTTGTATTTGATGTGAGAGCTATTAAAGAGCTTGAGTTTATCTGGTAGGAAGATTAATTACTCCTTTTTTTAGAGTTTTATCAGCCATGAAAAAATATGATAGGTCAAAAGGAATAGATTCACTTTTTTAGTTTTCCATAAATAGTATCATTGATGAAGTTGTGAAAAAATTTTAGATGAAAATTGAATGTCCATGGTTGTTTCCTGGGTTAATGGTGATGGGCTGGCCTCTGGTTGATGAGTTTAGTCTGATGGTCAGATGTTTTCCTGAAAAGACAAGTCTTTTAAAGAATAAAGGAGTTTTCTATGCTTAAATTAGTAAAATAATGTGTAAGAAGAGAAAAATAAAATGAAGTTTTAGAAAATATATATTTGAGGTGTAGCTTGTGTATGTGTTGGCTAGAAATTGTATAGTATGGCCTAACTGTGATTGTGAATGCTCTAACTTTTGTGTGGCTCTAACTTGTTTATTTTTGCATTTTAAAAGCGTTTTTGAAAAAATTAAAATTTTTTTTCTTTGCTTCAAATTAATTTTTTTAGTATTTTTAGATTGTTTTGATGTGATGATGTTAAAAATAAATTTTAAAAAATTAAAAAAATATATTATTTCAATATATTTCTAAGTGAAAACACTTTGAAAAGCAACTGTTATCACAACACCAAACGAGGTCTAACTTTCTATGGCTATCGATAGCTCAATGTGTCCAAGGATAAAATTTATTTTTTGACCGGTGACTAAGTGTATTTAAACACCTATATTTTTGACTTTCTCAATAGAGAAATAGACGTATAATTGATTTAGGAATTGGTGTGCTACTATTGGTTAGCCATGATGACTTTATTGGTTGTTGTGCCATGCCTAGATTGTGTCTTGCATGTCATTGGTGAAAATACTAATGATAAATAATGTTATTGGTGTAGAAAATAGTGTATGCTATATATATATATATATATATATATATATATATATATATATAAATTATATGCACATAGAAAAAAAGTATTTGCATAAAAAGTTTGTGGGTGGGGCTCTTAAGAATCTTTAAAAAATGCATGGAAGGGTGTGCTAGGGCAGAATTGAATAGCCAGGATTTGAGTTGATGCTGAATTGAAATTCCTATTATTTAAGCTGTCCTAAATGGCTTGAATTTTTGTTTTATTTTTGCGCATTATCATTCTCATTCTCTAATAAATAAGAATTATAAGGTTTTAATTAACTCCAGGATGGTAATATTTGGTCGTCCACAAGAAACTTGTTGCTGACTGTAATTATGACTAATTTAGCATAGATTAGATACGATAGTCTAAAGAAAACCCTCTAATTGTGTGAATATGTAACGTAAGGGGCAGTAAAGATTTTTACTAAAATTTATTTACTAAATGACACAACTAAGAATTTCAAATAATAAAATGTAGGTCTCATCATATTTAATTAAGTAATTATAATTATAAAATTCAGTAATCAATAAAATATAAATGGTAGAGGTTTTATCAATTAATAAATAATTTTAGTAATTTTTTTTTTGAAAAGGGTTACCTATAATTAGTAAATGTTAATGCTTCCAAGGGAAACCAAGGCTTCGTGCAAACTAATTACGGCCCAATCAATGCAGTAGTCGATAGAGGAGGACCTGAAACGAGCCACCAACCAACGTCAGCAAACGTGAAGCCCAGACTAGCAATTGGATGGTATAATTCAAAGTGGAGTTGGATTGGAACCACAGAAGCCTCAAACATAAAACACAAAAGTTATCATCATTGGAACTTCTGAAATGAATTGATGAAACGATAATCCTATAATTTGTTTTTTTTTTTAACTATATTTGCGCAAAGGGATGGAAATTAAGCAAACCAGGCTCGCTAAAGCCTACAAAAACAATTTGATTTTCAGAATTACTATAAAATTAAATTAAAAAAATTAAAATAAAAGATGTTTTTACTGTACATCACTTAACAAAATACTATTCATTTTCTCTTCTTTTTTCTTGCATTTCTTTTTAAAAAAATATATGTTTTTTTCTTAATTTCCTGGAGGTTGAGCTTAATGATTTGTTACGGTTTATTTTTTATATGATTATCTTAATCTCATAATTAACCGATGTCACAAGTTTGACGTGTTGCCCTACTTTATTTTTTTTTAATTAGTATTTTTTCTAATTTCATCCTTTAACTTTGGGTCTATTAAGAATGAGGTTACATGATTTATCTCGATTACTTTATATGAGATCATCTTGATTTCATGATTCAAGTCACGAGTTTTGTAGGGTAACATGGGTAGACTAAAGTCATTTTATTGTGTTATTTTTTAGATTGAATTTCTTTTCTAATTTCATACTTTAATAATGGATTGATTGAGAATTGAGCTTCATAATTTGTTTTTTATGAGGTTATCTTAGTCTCATGACCCCGGGTCATGAGTTTGGCAGGTTAACCTGAGTTGACTTGGGTCTTTTTTATGTTTTTTTTTAATTTAATTTTATTCCCTTTGAATATTAGGTTGGTTGAAAATTAGATTTTATAATTTGTTCAATTTACTTTTTATGGAATTATCCTAGTCGTATGACCTAGATTGTGAATTTGACAGGTTAACTCGAATTGTTTTTTATTATCTTCTTTTTAATTATTATTTTTTCACTTTAATCCTTCAACACTAAGTTGATTGAGAATTGAACTTCATAATTTTTTTTCACGGTCTCATGACATGGGTTGTAGATTTGACAAGTTAACTTCGGTTGATCAAATATATTTTTGTTTTAATATTTTTTTTCAAAAATATATTGTTTTGAATTTTTTGAGTGAAACTGCATTTTTATTGATAGTTTGAGTTTTTTTTAGACCCGCCAAGTTGACTAGATCATGTTGACTTAACTCCCACACAATTTAATCTTGTTTGATTTTCTTTTCTTTTCTTTACTTGTCTATGGCCACACCTTTTCATTTTCCTTTCTTTCTATGAAGCAATTCTTACCTTCCTTTGCTAAACCAATATGACAAGATTGCAGTGGTAGTGTGATGTACTTGGGCATGTAGATATGAACGATTTTGAATATTTGAGTAATGATATAATATTATTAAATAAAGATCTCATCTAAATAGATTTTATGAATAGTTTAATATGTTTTTTTATGAACTAGTGAGATAGGTTTAGGTTCAAGAAAATGTTTAGAATATCTGGGATTGGTTCATTATTTAAAACTGTGATAACATGATATCTGACCATTGGATCCGACTCAATTTTTTTAAGGTGATTCAACTGATGATTTTTTCTAGAATAACCATTATGTTGCATAACAAATTGAAGGATCTTTCATAATCGTGTTTTGAGCACTATTACTCATGATATGACCCTTTTTATTATTTTTTCTATGTTTTTTTTATTCTATAGTTTAATTTGGATTTCTTGTTTATTTCTTTTACTTTTTCAAACTTCTAATTGTTTTCTATTAAAGTAGGATTTGTGGTCAATTTAAAGCTTTTGAACACTTCCTTTGTGTCATGAAATCTGTTGCTTGTTGTTGATCTATGCAATCTTCTTTATTTTTTTTTATTAACATGGGTGTTCGGGTCAGCTTGCGCGTACCTCGATTAATCCCACGGGCCCTGAAGTTAACGACCATATAAGTCTCCAGTGACCATCATATGAGCAACCACAAGATTTGAACCTGAGACTACAGAGGAAGCAAACCTCTTAGTCCCAAGCTCTTACCACTTAGCCACCTCAGCCACCTCGTAGATGGTTTCTATGCAATCTTCTTGATTGCACATGTTTTGGCTTCAGTTTCCTTGCTCAAAACACAAAGGGATCACTAGGTTTTACAAAATGCACTCTTGCATGGTAACATAGCCCCTTCTAATTAATTATTTTTAATTTTTTTTTCCCATTTCGATATTGAATCTATGTAAATACAAGGAGCTCGAGCTGCCATGTTCCCTTTGTTTTTTTATCGTGCTAAAGATTCCTTTGTTGCGTTATTGACTTTACGGCGATGATTATGGATTATCGGTCGTCCTATTGAGCTTGGTTAGCTGAGTGCTTATGTTGTATGTTTG
>Ga0325411_1004874_pt1 | contig 14985 bp, 13 predicted proteins | sample PopdelMetagenome_13_FD_206181 | JGI IMG/M metagenome (GOLD analysis project Ga0325411, IMG submission 206181) | Populus deltoides microbial communities from Bellville, Georgia, United States - Xylem-PdIQD-R4 | ecosystem: Host-associated > Plants > Phyllosphere > Stem > Wood/Secondary xylem... | reverse complement strand
TCTAAGCCTCAACAACCCCAAAAAAATTCAAAATCACTGTGTCCTTTCTCAGAAAAATCAAATTTAAAAAATTCATCTCCCCCAGGCAGCTCACAGATCTCAGATCCCTGTTTCATCAATTAATGCGTTACCGGAAACGTTAGCGTTGATTTAAATCTGTCTCTCACTTTCTCTTATTTTAGTATTTTAATCTGATTTTGGTTTTCAAATTTGGATCTATTTTAGGTTTTTCTACCTGGATCGATTTTGAAAAAAAAAACAAGGGATGGAGAGTTCGGAGTGCGTGAGAGTTGCCGTTAATATTCGGCCGTTGATCACACCAGAGCTTCTAATTGGTTGTACAGACATCATCACCGTTGTTCCTGGAGAGCCGCAGGTATTGAATCAGCCTATCTCTCTTTCATTTTTAATTTCTTTACATTTAGATTTCATTTATAAATATAAATATAAATAAAAATTGACAAGAAAAAGGTTATTAAATTATTTTGTCAAATTCATTGTTCGGATGATGATGATGATGAATCAGGTTCAAATCGGCTCGCATTCGTTCACTTATGATTATGTATACGGGAGTACCGCGTCACCTTCTTCAGAGATTTTCAATGATTGCGTTGCTCCACTGGTCGAGGCACTTTTAAATGGCTACAATGCCACCGTCCTTGCCTATGGCCAGGTTTAACTTCGATGTATTTCTTCTTGTTTGTTACAGTCTGTGTATTATGTGTATGATTCTTAACATGTTTGTTAAAAATTAGACTGGTTCGGGGAAAACATATACAATGGGGACCAATTACTCTGGAGAAGGAAGTAATAGTGGAATTATACCAAGAGTAATGGATAGTATATTTAAGAGAGTGGAGGCTGCTAATGAATCGTCAGAGTTTTTGATACGGGTTTCATTCATCGAGGTAAAATTATATACTTCAATGCGATAATTCTTTGAATACTTGTTGTAGAACCATGTGCTTATTTTCTGATGCTAAATGAACAGATATTTAAGGAAGAGGTGTTCGATTTGCTCGACCCCAATTCGGCAGCTTTCTCTAAAGGTGAATGGGTGAATGCGGCAAAGCCTGCAGTGCCTTCTAGAGTTCCAATTCAGATCAGAGAAACAGCAAATGGAGGGATCACACTTGCTGGTGTTACTGAAGCAGAAGTTAGAAATAAAGAGGAGATGGCATCTTATTTGTCGCGAGGGTCTTTATCTCGTGCAACTGGCAGTACTAACATGAACAGTCAATCTAGGTGTGGATTTCACCATGTCACTTACTCTAACTTAGTTTTTGTGTTTGTTCTGACATAATTTTGGTTTCAAAGAACTCATGGTTTGAAATTGGTTGATGAATAAGCATTTGCTGACTCTCTCTCTTTTTTCACTTGAATATTTCATTTTGTCCAATCCAACTAAACAACTGAACATTTTTAATGCAATTGTTAGCTAAATTTCCCTTTTCTTTATGAATTTTCTCATCTAAAATTCACAGTGTAAAACACGTGTTTCATTATTTCCCAGTCGCTCGCATGCTATATTTACAATTACCATGGAGCAAAAGAAAATTTCTTCCTGTCCAATTGGAGTAAATAATGATGATATCGGTGATGACATATTATGTGCAAAACTTCATTTGGTTGACCTTGCTGGATCAGAACGTGCGAAAAGAACAGGTGCAGATGGCATGCGTTTCAAAGAAGGTAGTTCCAATGTTTTTCGTTTTAATGCGAGAGCCTTTAAATTTAATAATTCCTGATATGATTCGATGGGCATGATTCGTGCTATTGTAGCTTGCAATGTTTGTTTTATTTTGTTTATCCTGTTACAATTTTACGAGTTTTCCATGTTTTAGGCATCCATATTAATAAGGGTTTGCTGGCCCTTGGAAATGTGATAAGTGCACTGGGGGATGAGAAAAAAAAGAAAGAAGGGGGCCATGTTCCTTATCGCGATAGCAAGTTGACACGCTTGTTACAGGTGCCTTCCTTTCCTTTGCCATCTTGTTAGTTTTAATTAAGCCTCTAATCCTTACACAAAAACTTGTAACTATTTCATGATCCAAATGATTTCTGAATTATGTGGATGAATCATTTATTTCTGAAAAAGCACATAAACATAAACATAAACAAAAGTGGTATATGATGGATGGCTTTCAATTTTTCAAGAGGGATATTTCATTGATTGTGGTGAATGGATGCTCTGCATTGTGATTACTTTTAGTTTAAAGTATGACATCTATTCTTGATAGAAGCTTTCTTATTACTGTCATTGGAATTTGAATTTCTAGGATTCTTTGGGAGGAAACAGCAAAACAGTGATGATTGGTATGTCATTTATCACCTTTATGTATCACAATGCTTAGAGTTTATTTTTGCATTTTAGATTTCTGCCTTCAACAGTTTGTCGTATTTATTATAGCATGTGTTAGCCCTGCTGACACAAATGCGGAGGAGACCTTGAATACATTGAAGTATGCAAATCGTGCTCGTAATATTCAGAACAAAGCAGTGGTAAGTTTTCCTTCTTCACTTGTTTGTTGTGCTTTGTTTTGTCATGGCTATCTTTTCATGCTCAGCATTTTTCTACCTTGTTCTTAGGTCAATCGTGATCCAATGGCTGCTCAAATGCAGCAAATGAGAGGCCAAATTGAGCAATTACAGGCTGAACTATTATTTTATCGTGGTGATGCAACCATTCCATTTGACGAGCTTCAGGTACAGTTTTGATAAATACCACCATCTGCTCCTTATCTTTTAAATTCCGTTATTTAATGATATGTGTTTTCTTAGATTCTCAAACACAAAGTGTCATTGCTTGAAGTGAGTAATGCTGAATTACAACGGGAACTTCAAGAGAGACGACTCACCTGTGAACATTTGAATCAACGTGCTGTTGATGCTCAGGTTATTAAGTTTTCGTGTTTCTGTAATTATTATGCTCTTTGTGATTTTTTTTCTTTGATTACAATTGAGTCAATAATTCAGGTTGAAAAGGACAAATTGATAATGCAAATTGAATCAGCTCGAAATGGTAAATCCTGGGATGAGATTGACTCCAGTATAAATCAGGTTTGGGTGAATTGATTGTTGCAGATTATTGTCACTTTTGACATATAAAAATCTTTCCCTGACACAGTTTTAAAAGCACTCTCAGGATTATGAATTGGTCAAAATGTATGTGTCAAAAATTCAAGAGTTAGAAGGAGAGTTGTTGCTTTTGAAAAACTTGTCATCCTCAAAGCGTAATCAATTTGTTGATTATCTTGACTCGGATGATGAGAGGTTCCGCTCAAAAGATGCTTTACTCCAATCTCTAAATGAGCTTTCATCCAATTCTGACACAAAAGCAGCTGACATTTCAGGTAACGTATAAGAAACTTTAACTCATTTTGTAGTGCATTTGTTAGTTTTCTTATTTTATATTCTTGAAAAAGCCTTTTCTCCATTTTCCTGCTTCATGAAATTTAGACATTCCCTTCGAATAACTTGGTAAAATTGTTGTTTGGTTGATGAATGTCTGATTTTAAATGTTGATAATGCTGGTCTCATTTGAGCCAAAACCATGCCCTTTTTTGTCTGGCAGCTTTATGGGTAGGTCACACAACATCATTGATCAGTGAATTTATGCCTTTGATAACTGTTGATGCTCAACATCCTTTTATTTGTCGTTTCTGGTTTTGGCAGTCAACTTTGCATTTTATTTCACGTATGAGATGTAGCTATATATCTAATTGTTGAAAATATTTTCTTTTGATTCAAATGCAGATGAAGTTGAAGACGAGGAAAAAGAGCAAGAGCATTCTTCTCTGCAAGAAAAATTGGACAGGGAGCTGAAAGAATTGGACAGAAAACTAGAACAAAAGGAGGTAAAACCAGCCAGCTCAACTCCTAATTTTTAGTATAACCGTTCCTTTTCATTCTTGTGTTGTCATTAGATGTACAGCTAAATATTTTTTTGGCTACTGCTGTTTTCTGCTCAATAAAGGAGCTGTCAATTCATGAGATGGAAAAAGATTTTGGACCACAAAAGTGTCGTTAATGATCAACCTCATAGAAACGTTAAACCCATGCTAGTTCTGGCTTAAATTAAATGTAGGAACAGTAGTGCATGTGATGTTTTGACTGTCTAGGAGCAGCAGTTTCTTATTTTTATTATAAAATTTGTTGGCATTTTGACCACTGTCCTTCATTTTTTTCTTCTTTAAATTTTTGAAGGCTGAAATGAAGCGTTTTACAAGTGTGGATACTTCAGTTCTTAAGCAGCATTATGATAAAAAAGTTCAGGACTTGGAACAAGAAAAGAGGCTTTTGCAGGTCAGTGCTTATATGTTCACATGCTATGTTTTAAGTGTTTAAGGGTCATGCTTGTATACCTATCTCCATCTTTGTTGTCAATGCACAGAAAGAGATTGAGGAATTGAGATACAATCTTGCCAATATATCATCTACTTCTGATGACGGTGCTAAAAAATTAAAGGAAGACTATCTTCAAAAGTTGACAGTCCTTGAGGCACAGGTGAGTTTGCACAGACATATACCTGTCAATTGCAATTATTCTTGGTTTCATATTCTGCTTTGCTTTGCAGGTTGCGGAGTTGAAGAAGAAACAAGATGCTCAAGCTCAATTATTGAGACAAAAACAAAAGAGTGATGAGGCTGCAAGACGACTAAATGAGGAGATTCAGAGAATTAAGACTCAAAAGGTGCGACTGTGATAGACAGAAGGTTTGTTTTTAGTTTATGTTAAGTCAGCTCTTTGAGTTACAATATCCATGCACCTATTTGTTTCCAGGTTCAACTTCAACATAAGATCAAACAAGAGTCTGAGCAATTCAGGTTATGGAAGGCATCAAGGGAAAAGGAAGTTCTTCAGGTACAATAAAGAAAGATATTGTCTGTCCTATAAATGTTTAATGTATGATCTTAAAAAAGCTTTAGATAAAATCATTTTCTTATAAAAGGGGATTGTATTTATCGAAGGTGTAAAAAGGCAACTATACAAAAAGATTTTCCTTTATAACGATTAGACATCCTTTTATTTTCTTTTCCTAGGAAATGTTATTGTTAAAGGAAATTGTATTTATATAGATCTTTGATGATTGCTTGCATGCCTACGTAGATTATTGATGTTGTGAAAACTGATTCTCTTTGGAATGCATTTTTTATTCATTTCCAGCTTAAGAAAGAGGGTAGGAGAAATGAGTACGAGATGCACAAGTTGTTAGCTTTGAATCAGAGGCAGAAAATGGTAATTGCTGTGCACTCAGAAAGCTATATCTAATTTACACAAGTGTTATACTCAGTTTTGGTATTTCAAAACAGGTCCTACAAAGAAAGACAGAAGAAGCTGCCATGGCTACAAAAAGGCTAAAAGAGCTTTTAGAATCAAGAAAGATGTCACGTGAAACTTTCGGTTGGTAGATTTACCACATCCTGCCTTCTTTTTTGTTTTCTATATATAATATTTTGTTGAAAATTTTCTATCCTATACAGGTGTTGGAAATGGCAATGGCCCTGGAGTTCAGGTACTACTGTTAGTCTTGAGATAAAGAATTATGCTTTTGAATGTGCATAAATAAATACGCTTTGGTTAGTTGTTTAGTTGTTTTTCTAAGATTTGGTTCTAACATAATCTATATGCAATGCGAAGGCCCTAATGCAGGCAATTGAGCATGAACTTGAAGTCACATTACGGGTACATGAAGTACGTTCTGAGTACGAGCATCAAATGCAAGTGTGAGTAGTGATTTTGCATCTTGACTTCATGCATATTTTGTAAAAATCTTCAAATGCTGTTCCATTTATTTATTTTCTGTGAAAAATATCTGTATCTTCATCAGCATGTAGTGAGAGGATGTACTTGATTTGTTACCTTGATTATTTTTCTATGCATTATCCAAATGAAAGGCATCTTTGAGGCTGTCTTTTAATGCCGTTTCGACAATAGCTAATTCAAGTAATCTTCTTGTTATTTCAGGAGAGCTAGAATGGCCAATGAAATGGCGAAGTTAAAGGAAGAAGGAGAGATACTAAAACAAACTAATTCAAGGTGATTCCTTTTTTTCCTTCTTGACTTTCCTTAATGGCCCCTTATGACCTTGTGTTAATATAATCATTTTCAGGCAGCTAACAATCAGATTCTTTGCTTTAATAATGCAGTATTTGCCCCCCAACAATGTCTCCTGGAGCTAGAAATTCGAGGATTTTTGCTCTTGAAAACATGCTTGCTGCTTCTTCGAGCACCTTGGTTTCCATGGCATCACAATTGTCTGAAGCAGAAGAGCGTGAACGGGGCTTTAGTGGAAGGGGACGTTGGAATCATGTTCGGTCACTTGCTGATGCAAAAAATGTGATGAATTATCTGTTCAATATAGCATCCTCCACTAGGTAAATTTTTTTTACCAGAGAAGTCCATTATTTGGACTGGCTAGTTTCTTTTCACCTTGGTGTTACATGTTGTCTGCAATAGATTTATCTGAAATTTTCCTACTTTTCTAGGTGCTTGTTGCGAGATAAAGAAGTTGCCTGTAGAGAAAAGGATACGGAAATAAGAGATCTGAAGGAAAAAGTGGTGAAACTTAGTAGTCTAGCGAGGCATCTTGAAATCCAGAAGACAGAACTTATTCATCAAGTGAAGTCAGAGGTTAGTTATTACCTTTTCTTTTAACCTGGTTTAGAGTTGTACAAAGACAGATTCAAATAGAGAAGTGGATTAAATTTCTCAATATCAGCTTTGCTTACTGTCTTTAGTATGCATTCATATGTAGTGTAAGTTGAAGACAATTGCAGGTCATCAAATATTGTTGTAGTTTACGTTATCCATTCTATCTTGTTTGAAGACAATTAGAGGTCAACAAATATTGTTGTGGTTTACGTTATCCATTGTATCTTGTTTGAATCTAGCACTTTGGATTTTAGAAATTTGCTAAATGTTTCTAACTTCAAAATTGTCTTCCAACTTCCTAGTTCTATTTGTTGAACTGACATTCTCAATTTGTTGAATATTGAATGATTTTAATTAACAGAGTTCAGCCTTGAAAAAATACTCCATCAAAAGTGAGGCCGGTTCTGAAGAATATAAGCGTGACATGCATAGACAGGTATATTTACAGATATAAGCTTGTATTACTGGATTGTCTTATAAATGAATTGTTAGCTATTCCCTAACCTCATAAACCTTTTTATTTGTTTGTTTTTGTTTATTCAGGCGCAACAGAGCACCCCCATCATATTGGATGATATGGATACATCTGAATCAGAACATTCAGATAATAATATGACAGATGATGAATGGGTACAATCAGATAAAGAGGCGACAGATGATGAATGGGTTATGTCAGGGAAACGGCGAGGAAAGAAAAGAAATTCCAAAACCAAAGGCCGTTCAAGTACAGGAGATATCCATGATCAAGAAAACTGCAAATCAGATTGTTCTGGTGAGGCAGCCACTACTGTTCAAGCATGTTGTGCTTGTAGTAAATACTCTTTATGCAAGACATCCAAGTGCCAATGCCGAGCATCTGGGGGTTTTTGTGGGATATCATGTGGCTGTATGCCAAATAAATGTTCTAATAGAGGAGCTATCGAGATAAATGATTCGACACTTGGATCTAATGAAACAGAGAAGAATCAGGTCCTTGTTTCTCAGGGTGCAATGCTGCTACAAAGTGCCCTAGTTGAGAAGCCTGTGGAAACAAATGACGATAGTGTGGTTAGAAGGAAGCCTCTATCAGACATAGGCAATACAGTGGTATGTTCGTTTTGGAGTAATCAAATAGTGATTCTTAGTTCTGCAAATACATTGATGCAAATTGCCTTTTCTTTTTAGGTCAAGTTCATGATCAAGTCTCAATCTTGATTAACTCAGGTCCTTGTCTTTTTTCTCTTTTCTCTAATGAGTTTTAATTCATATAACCTTCAGGCCAAATCCAATGCAGCAAAGGCAAACCAGAGAAAGAAATGGCGGAAATCAGTAATTCAGCTTGTTCCTGTTCCCCCACCCAGCACAAAATCAGAAAACACTGAAGCCGCTCCCCAAGAGGCTGTGGGATCAGCTGCACCAAATGGTGTAAGTGAAGCAGATAGTAGTGTAATTGAGGCAGAAATTCCTTTGAAGCTGCCGAGGGCTATGCGATCAGCTGCACCAAATGGTGGCATCCTTTTGAGAGAGAGGAATGCTGATCAAGCAGAAGAATCAGTAAATAAGGAGGCTGTTGTGCTTCCTACAAGAAGCAGCCCCGCCCGCCCGAAAAGAAAATCTGACGAGAAAGAGAACTATGGCCGCTAACTTCAGTTACCTCCACCAAAGAGCCATTACACTAACCATTAAGCTTATTTTCTTTTTGGCTGGATTTGTTTGGGAAAATGGAGTTGGAGATGTAACTCTGAGTATGATCAGTTGGTACTCGACTGTTTGCTCGGTTGTGCAGGAAGATTGTGTAGTTGATTTCTTTCTAGAAATCAAACAGTACAGTTAGATTAGGACTTCGTCATATCTGTCTCTCCAAGGTGGTGCTAGATTCCTAATTGTTTTGTACGAACTCTATTGATATTGATACGGATGGATTCTGTGGCCCATTGGAATAGTAAGCATGAAATTTAATTAAAAAAAAAACAAATAGGAGATCAAGACACCGTCAACCGTATTTTTTTATTTTTAAAAATAAAAAAATATTATTTTTATATAAAAAAACATTTTAAAAAATATTCCACTACAATCCTATATCTTTTCTTTTTAAATATTTGATGATGCTCATTGAATTTTAAACCATGAAATTCAAGTAAATGGACAAAATCTTTGGCAGATTTTAAAAATTATAAAAATTATGGCACCTGTTTCTGTTTTCAAATTTTCAAAAATAAAAATATAAAATTTGTTTGTTTTGACGCTTTTCTTCGTTGAAAAAGCAAAACCAACAACTATTTGTTATCATTTTTGAAAAGCATTTTGATATTTTTGACACCTCATTGTTGGTTTTTTATTTTTTTATGTTTTAAAAAACAAAGGAGCTTTCTGATTATGTTTTAAATTTATTTGTTTGTTTGTTTTAAACGGATTTAATACTAAAAGATCTTTTAATCTAAATCATTCGAAATTCGGTACATAATATCAAGAATCCTAATTTTGTTTCTTATGCTTTTTATTCAATGTATGTATTTTCATAAATCCATAAAAAGTTCTCATGTTTCATACAACTCTAAACATATATAAATTTTATTTATTTATTTTGTGTTCAAGAGATTTTTACATAATCCTCTGTAATGAATGTACTTTGATGATTTCAAATAATTATAATTATTAAACTTGATTTAGAAGTTGATCTAACTAAGGGCCGAGTCTCAAGTCACATGAGTTGACCCAGGTTTATTGAAAAAATTAAAAATAATAATGTTTGGGTTTTAATATATATATATATATATATATATATATATATATATATATTCCACGTCTAAAAATTAAGAAACAATTTATATGGATGTAGGCTATACATAGCTATTTCATATAGATGTAGGCTATAAAAAAAATATATGAGGTTAAGTATTCATAAATTAATTTTTTTAATTTTTTGATTTATTAAAAAAAATTATGTTTCACTTAAGTTACACAAGATTATTTAGGTTTTATCAAATTAATTACAAGCTCAAATTTTATTTATTTGAAACCTAATTAAAACCTTAACTCACCAAATCCTTCTAGTGTTTCTGAAATTATAGTAGTGGTGACAGTTTAAATGCTTTTCGTTTAGAAATGCATTAAAATAAAATTTTTTATTTTTTAAAAATTAATTTTGACATCAACACATCAAAACGATCTAAAAATATAAATTTTTTTATTTTAAATAAATAATTTTTTTTTAAAATTTAAAAGAATATGATTCACATTGTGTTCCTAAATACTCCTGAAACCGTCAGGCTAGCCTCGTAATAATGCAAATAATTGAAAAGTCCTTCCTTTTTGGAAACGAGAGTAAATAATTGGTTTGCAATGGTAAAAATAACCAATCGTGGTAAAAAATATTTTGAAAGTCGGGTATAGTGTGATTAGTGAGAGTGAGTGAGAGTGAGTGAGAGCAAGGTTGTCAATTTCGTTTCGTTTCACCCGGAATGACCGAAATATTCCATACCAATTCAAAAAATGGAACAAAACGAAACAAATTTCATCTCATTTTAAATCTTGGTCCGTTCCGGATTTTTCTGGTAAATTCCGCCCGGAACGTTCCGGTTTCGTTCCACATGTTCTGTTGAAAAGCTATTGAATCAAATTGAACCTTGTTCAATTTAATTAATTAAACCACCCAATTATAAAAAGCTCTTTTTCATTACTATTTTTAATAACAATGATATTGATAATAATATTGAAAATTATTATTACTATTTTCATTAACAATGATATTAATTTTTTAAAATAGATTTAACACTAATATATATGGTTTATATTCATGTTGTTTTTTTTCATGTTTATACTTTGTAAGAATTTGAGCAAAACAAGAGATACTTTAGATTCAATTAGTCTTGATAACATTGACCTAACTTTATATTTAAAATATTTGTGTTAAAATATTTTATTTTCATAATATTTTGATATTTTGTTTAAGTTGAATTACTTTAAGTTAAAAACCTATTTAATCTTAACTATTTAGGAATATTTTAAATTTTAAAATTATATTTATTTGGCATTGTGTTTGTATTGCATAATTTATAATTAATTTATCTTGAATTTGAATTATGTTTGTTGAATTTATATATATATATATATACATACACATATATAAACAGTACAATCTTGAAACGACACGTCGAAACACTTCGAAACTGAAATATTTCATTTCAATTAAAAAAACCAAATATTTATCAAAAACGAAATTGAAAAACTTAAGTGAGAGTGCTGTACTCAATAAACGGAAGAGGGAAACCAAACCAAATTCAAATAAAAAGAAGAAAAAAATTATTTCGCAGCTTCACTTGAAAATGAGTCAGTGAGGAAGAGATCCAATTACATCGATTCGATCCAATAATCGGCACTTAAAACGAAGAAGGGAAATCGCGGATCGAAGCGATCAAGCAACACGCCAATTCCTCTCCACCGTCTAAAGACGACGATAACCAACCACAACAGAACCTGGATTACGAGAAAAGAGTTCACGATTTGGAGAAAGAAAACGAAGCTCTTTTTGCCATGGTTATCACACCTGATTTGAGAGTTAATCGGTTAAAAAACTGAATTTTAAGTTATATGAATTAATTTGGGTTAATTTAAATTAATTTAAAAAAATAAAAAAAAATATTTAAAATTTTAATATTTTATATAAAAAAATTAAAAAATAATTCATGCAAATATATGCTATATATATTATAAATAATAAAATTTAAAAGATTATTTCAAAAGTTTTTTTTATTTTATATTGAAAAGATACTATATTATCCCACATTAAAAAGATACTATGTTATCCCATGTTGAAGTATTTAAACTAAATTTTTTTTATCCTATATTAAAAAAATATAATTTTTTTCATGTAAACATAAAATATATATATTAAAAAACTTCAAATCCCACATTAAAAAAATAATTTTTTTTCTTATGAATATTGACTATACTAAAAGATTTTAAATCCTATATTAAAAAAATAAAATATTTTTCTAGTATTTATATCGTGAACTTTAAAAAGAATTAATAACCAACTAAAAAAATATATAAAAAAGAGATATCTAGTTAGGAGAGAAAACATATTTTATCGGGTTTTCTAAATTGCTCGGGTCACGGGTCGACCCGGTGAATCAACTGGGTTTGACTGTTTTTTTGCTCTTACCAGTTTTTCACCATACTCGGTCAAGCTACCAAGTCAACCAATCTCAAGTCGGTGTGGGTTTAATAATCATGCTTAATGCAACCTTTCTTCTTCGAATACTAGTGCTACTTACTTTTTATTTGTCGATTTTGGACATATTTATTTATTTAATTTAAGTGTGTTTGGCTCCTGATAAATTGCAGGAAAATAAATAATAAAAAAAAGGAAGTTGGAAAGGATTGGCTGTGATTTTAGCAGTATTTTTCTTGGATGGAAAGGGCTGATTTTTATTTATTTAACGAATCGGCAGAGGGAGATTGAGGAACTGAAGGACAAAGCGGCAGCTAATATTTCATCGCCCATTTCCCATGGTGGTAGTGTTGGAAAAGATGATATCCAGAAGTTACAGAAGCTTGGAGAACAGGCAACAATGCAGGAATCCAGGTACTGATGATGGGTATGACTGAATTGTGTGTTCTTGCGTCTTTGTGAACATGCTGATCTGTATATGATGAGGTGCTCTACAGAATGTGTTTTGATGTGCATGTGAAGTGATGATGTTTGAGATGGCACTTGCGCATAGATTTATTCTCATGGGAGGATTCCTGCTAGCCCAATGATTTCATGGTGACTGTCGGTACTCGGTACTCGGTACATACCTCTGGTGGATAACACCTTTTTAGTCCATGAATTGATAGAACTGATATGATGTTTATTTCATGTTCTAAACGCTGACAGTTGATTGAAGTTATCCAATTTACAGGCATTTAAGTTGATTGATATCACTAATTGAAGTTATCCAATTTATGGGCATAAATGCCTTTTCTATCGTGGTGTGATTAAGCCTTGGGTAGGATATAAATGCTTTATCATTATATTATTGATAGCAGATAATTAACACAAATATTTTAAGTTCTATATTTTTTAGGCACAACTAAAATCAAAACAACATATGTGCTCAAGCTATCGTGAATATACTTTTTAGTCATTAATTCTTTCACTTGTCTTTAAAGTTTTTTTTTTTTATTTTTTTTATTTTCCTCTTTAGTATTACTTTGGGATGCTATTCGGTTAAAAATTGTAACTCTGAGTACAAAATTTATTTGATGTTTTATTTCTCTTAACGATAATAAACCGCTAAAAATATCTTCGAGAAAGATATCATCAAAATCCTCCAATAAGGAAACAATCATACTAGGAACAACAAAATTGAGATTGTTAGCATTAAATAAATCTTCTTATATACAAGTACAACTATTGGCTTGTTAACATGAAAAACAAATGTAGTCTTACCCTCTTTTGCATAAAAATCTAGTTGTTTTTTTTTTTAATTTTTCCACACCTTATATATCTCCAAATAAAAAAGAAAATCAAGACCTTCTTGGTTACTTTTACTTCACTACATTCATTCAACCATTACAATTTATAAGGTTTATGATGCTTTACAATAGTTAAATTAATTTCTTAACAAGAATAGTGCTAGCTACATTGACACAACCACCACCTTGTTTCTCTTTTAAGCTTGAATGATATGCCTTGGGTTCTTAACCTAAACAAACTAGCAATCTGATATGAAGATGAAGGAAGGTAGGTTTGGTTATATGGTTTTTCTTATGGTGTTTAGGCTGAAAATTACATGAATTTTGAATGAAACTCTTTGATCAGTTGGAAACGCTACAAAAGAATTCCAATTAAGATAAAGACACCACACTCTTTGTGATTAAAAGTGATAAGTCTGATTTGTTCTTCAACTAATTCTAAAAATGGAAGAACAAGGAAGAAATCTTTCTAAATGAGAAGTTGAAAAGTTTTATATTATTTACAAAAGTTCTTACTACTTGGTTTGAAACATCATTATATACTTGGAATAACCCTCTAAGTATTAGAAATACCAAAATGATATAATTAAGACCCAAATAAATTACTTTGTTTAGAAAATTAAAACTCATACATAGACATAAAAATTAAAACAACCATAACTTCTCACGCACAACTCCAATACATGCATGGTTGGACAATCTGGAAATATGATATTTGGAATATATAATAGGCTTATTTTCCAATGCAGTAAGGTGGTGAAAATTCGAACCATATTGGCCTATGGGCTGAAAATAAACCCAAACTCTCTAAACTCCCAAATCATGACCCAAGTCTTATTTGAAAACAAACAAACAAACAAATTTGAACGATTTTCATTCAGTTAACAAGCCTCCAAACTCACTTTAGTCGCACTAATCTAACTTGTTAAGGTACTTTATAGTTGTTTTGTTTGAGCTCTCGCTATTGGATCATCTGAATGCCCATACACATTAGAATTAGCCTCTTCCATGTTAGAATCATGATGCATATCAATTGGTGAGGATGTTGGATACGTGGTAGCATTATATTTGGCCTAAGGAATTCATCATTCATTCTCATTATGAGTCTTTAAAACACTTGAAAGGATGGGGTAAGTTGAATCAATGATATGCTAAATAGGTGGAGTTTATTGAGACTTTTTTGTATATGATCAAATACAAGCAAGATAAAAAAAAAAAAACATAGTGGCTAATGCGTTGTCATGAATGTATGTTTTTTATATCTACTTTGAATGCTAGGATGCCAGGATTTAAATATGTAAAAAGAATTGTATGTGAATGATGGTGGTTTTGCTAATGTTTTTAATGCATGTTATATTTGTCTTTTGGCAAATTTATAGATTTGATCAATATTTGCTCAAAGAGAATCATTTGTATGTGCCATTGAGTTTTATGCATGAATTGCTTATATGTGAAACACATGAGGGTGCTTTAATGGGCCATTTTGGTGTTGTTAATACTTTGGATGTGTTGCATGAATATTTTTATTGGTCTAAAATAAAAAAAATATGCAACGCATATGTGATATATGCATTACATGTGGGAAAGAAAATTCTAAATTTCAACCACATGATTTATATACTTTTTTGCCTGTACCTAAGAAACCATTGGTAGATATTTCCATGAACTTCGTATTTGGTTTGCCTAGGTAAATGATGCAATCATATTATTCGATAGTTTCACCCACATTTAACTAGTGTTTTGCTTATGTTTTAAAATACAATGATATTCTTTGTTTTATGTTTTGAAGGCACTTTTGGATGAAAGATGCAAAAAGGAGTAAATTGGAGATAATTGACAGATTTGACCTTCAGTCGATGTTTTGTGCAGAGTGTGAGCTCTAGAGGTTG
>Ga0325411_1004871_pt1 | contig 14990 bp, 5 predicted proteins | sample PopdelMetagenome_13_FD_206181 | JGI IMG/M metagenome (GOLD analysis project Ga0325411, IMG submission 206181) | Populus deltoides microbial communities from Bellville, Georgia, United States - Xylem-PdIQD-R4 | ecosystem: Host-associated > Plants > Phyllosphere > Stem > Wood/Secondary xylem... | reverse complement strand
AAAAAAAAAAAAAAAAAACTAAGGTACAGACAGGTGCTCGTCGTGTCTCGTCCAGGCGACCCAAAGAAGACAACCTCTTGCTCTCTCGGTCTTCTTCCTCCATCGCTCGTGTCTTGTCCAGGCGACCCAAAGAAGACAGCTATATTTAAACAAAGCAATCAAATCTTAAGCCATGGTCAAAACCAAACAGCAGAAGTCCAAACCCAAGAAAACTCCCCATGTAAGTCTCTCTCCCCCACAAATTACTGTTTTATATTGATTTTATTTTTTTAATATTCAAATTTTCTCCTTTTCCATCCTTACTGTCTCGGATTTTTATTCAATGCTATACTATATGTGAAGTTTCTCTTTTTTGTTACTATTTATATGGGGTGGTGGTTTTTTTTTTGGTGTTCAAAATCATTTAATACAATATTAAAATTTGATTAAGCATATGAAAGTAACAAGGTTATCTTTTGATTAAAAAAAGTTGCAAATTTGACACTGTACTTGATTAGTGGTGAAAAAGGTTAATTTAGTCCGCCCCATGTAGTTTTTGCTGCGTTTTAGGTAATGAAGGGATGTTAAAATTTTTTGTTGCCTTTGATGTTATGTGGGAGGTGATCAAGTGAAATTTGTATGGTTTGCAGGTGAAAAAACAGGGAAAGCAGGCCAATATCGTGCAGTTTCGCGCTCAGCTTGATGCATTGGGCCTAAAAATTATCGAAGTGACTGCAGATGGTAATTGTTTTTTCAGGTCTGTGTTTATGGATTGCTGTTTGTTGCGTATTGTGTACTTTATTATGATATATTGGTGGGTTACATCATAAGCACATGTTTTGGAATTTTTATCTGTTTTACAGAATAATCTCATTCTAATGTAACCTGGGGAAAGAATTATAGATGTATTTTGGAGCTGCTCTTTAGTCTTGCTTAAGGTGTTTACTCTGTTCGTTTGCAGGGGACTTGCAGATCAGCTTGAAGGTAATGAGGAGGAACATGGAAAGTATCGCAGTATGGTGGTCCAGTATATAATGGTAAATGCCTATTGTAAAAGAAACTTTTTATGTGGATTGAAAAAGAAACCGATGTCAGTATTAATTGTGTTACGAATTTGTTTTCTATCAACTGTCAATGCATTCCTGTTGCATGCCAATGTGAAATTTCTCTTTGATTATGTTATAGCTATATTACTAGCCATACAAGATATGTGAGGAATATTTGTGTATATTAGCAAGCAACTGATTTGATTTTTTACCTCTCCCTGTCCCTCTCCATCTGTGCGTGTGTGTGCCTGCCTGCTTGTGTGCTTGTATGTGCTGCATGCATGTGTATGTTATTTGATTAATACTAACCTGCAAATCAATCTGATACTAGAGCTGTATTTACAGAACACTCGTGAAATGTTTGAACCCTTTATTGAGGATGACGTCCCATTTGATGAATACTGCCAATTGATGGAAAAGGATGGCACATGGGCTGGACATATGGAATTACAAGCAGCTTCTCTTGTTACGCATAGTAATATATGTGTTCACCGGGTGAGATTCTCCTTTTCATGCAGCTCTCATTTGTGTGCTTGTTTCCGTACTAATGGAATTACTTGTAAAACTGCTAAAACATTACTACAAGCTGATATGAATTGTCTACTTTCAGTTTCAAATTGTACTTATGGGAAGCATGAAGCACACTACACTATCCAGTGGAAGATTATATAACTGATATACCAATCCAATTTATCTTTGCACATATGCAATATATGTACAAAGTGAACTGAATAAATGGACAGACATATAAACTACACGCACAAAGAAAACATAAGAATGAAATGCACACAGATGTTCTCCCCTGCACTCATGGGCACAATGACACACACACTTTTTTACTTGATATGCTCCAAGAAGTTCTTGGACTCATATGCTCATTGTTTACTCGATACAGTACATGTCACCACGTTGGTACATCCGGAATTTTGATCAGCATGGAGCTCGTATGGTCCATTTGTAAGTATTCTTGAATATCTATGATGTTTGTAGCAGTCTTTTCCATTGCATGTGTTTGGACCTTATAGAAGTGGAGAATCACCAAAATTAATGAATGCCCACTATACTCATATGATTTCTGTATGTGCATTTGATGGATGAATAACAAACTGTGTATCTATCCCTTGCAGTTGGGACTATACCTTGATTATTTCTATTTTGTGTATGACCACTGATTTTCGATTGCTAAGATTTTTCTTAAGAGTGCTAGATTTGATAATAGGAGTAATATTTCAGTTATCCAATTTGATTTTCCTACCTTTCTTCAGATCTTATCATGATGAGGAACATTACAATAGTGTGCGGTCAAAGGATGACCCTTGTAATGGGCCAGCTCAGCCAATTATAATCAAGGTTTTTCTCTAGAGCTTCTATGATCCTAGCAGTTATGTCTTTCTTATAAATTTATGTCATCTACTTTTAACCTGTAATTGGTAACAATATCCTGATCACTTCTAGTTTGTGAAAGGTTGATGCTGATCTTTCAGCAACATCTGTTCAAGCAAAAGCTGTGTCTAGCACTAAAGCAGGAATTGCAAAGGACAGTTTTGATGCAGGATCCCTTAAATTGGTCATGGCAGGAAGTGGTTGTGAAAATGCTGAGAAAGTCAAACAGGTAGAAATAGTCTCCTGCTATATGAATTGTTTTATAGAAAATAATGTTCCAATACTGCTGTTAATCTCTTACTAGGTTTTACTAGAAGTTGATGGTGATGTTGATGCTGCAATAGAGTTTTTAATAGCGGAGCAAGAATCAGATTCCTTTTCAGCAGAAAATAATTCCCTTTGTTCTGACACAAATATTTCTTATGGTAAAGTCTTTCATTGTTTTTGTTGCATTTTAAATAATCTTATGTTGGCTGCTGTTAGCTATCACTTTCCATGTTCTGAGATTTCATCCAGTTATGGAACTATTTGTGTGGTCTTCCTTGAAGAAATGACGTGATGATTTTCTCTGATAAGCAAAATGTTTTCATGGAAATGATTTCCTTAGAGAATTTAATGGTTCTGTACACATTTCGGAAAGTTGGCTCTGACCTCTGAATGCCTTATCATTTAGTCAAACGAACATAGCATGGTTTCATAAGGAGTCCTTCTTCAGGGGTCAATTCTACAAGGAATGGGAAGATGATTCATCTTTTTTTGAATTTATGCTTTGATCTGCAGAATCAGTTCTCTCCTTTTCTTTATATTTTACACAATCAAGATTTCTTAAAGCTGAGGCTGTTGTCGAAGGAGAAATATTATTTGTGTTGGTATCAATGACGTGGCACACTTTCCCTAGAATTTCAGCTTTAATTGAATGTCAGTCTGTGCTTGCATTAAAATCAGTTGTTTTGGGGATTGATATAATGCCAGGATTTAGAAGAAAAAATTGTTCTAATTGTTCCTTGTGTATGCCTGCATGTACTTGTGTCTGTTATGAATGCTGTACTCTTAAATTCATCTGAAAAATTTGTTTAAAGACCTTTCTATGTCAGTCATCTCAGTAGGTCTTGCTTTTCAAGATATTCAGTGTTGTTTTTACATTTTCTTATCCAATCTTCATAATTCTTAGAATGTCAAGGAGATGGTGTAGACGGCAACTGTGAACAATACAAGGATGAGCCTGTAACAAAGACCAACGAACAAGTTTCATCCAATAATCGCACCAAACAAACCCACGATGATAGCAGTTCCAGAGAAAATGGCAAGGTTTTCTATATACTAATACAGAACCCTTTGGTCGATTCTTCCTTGAAATTGGAGTCTGTTGGCGCCTGTCATTTATTCATTAATTTTATTACTATCATAGCAATCTTTGTGTTCCTCATTCTCATTCTTGTTGTCATTACTATGAACATTATTTTATTGTCGTTGTGTGACCACAGAAGATTCCAAGAAGCAAGGACTGTTCCTGTGGATCCAAAAAGAAACACAAGGCATATTGTGGAGCTGTGAAGGGAAGATCGTCTACTAAGATTGCGTATGCTTGAACTCTAGACCCTCTCTCTGTGTGTGTGGTTTTGCTAATAAGATATTGCCTTTATTGGTGAAGATGGAATTTTTAGACACAAAAAACAGAAAGGAAGTTTCTCAAGTACTTCTCTTCACCATGATGTCGCTCATAACTAAGAAATGAGTTAGCCCTAGCTGACATGCTTCATTGATTGTTGCACAAAATTCTGTGATTGTTTTTTTTTTTTTTTTTTTGTTTGCTCAGTTATCACTGAAGTTTAATCATGCTCCCATCACCCCAACTGAAAGTTTGTTATCTAACATAGCATATTTGTTGTGTCAGTGACCGAAAAGTTGACTTTAGAAAAGGTAGAAAAGAAACAAAGCACAACAAGAAAGGACATGCTGAATCCGTGCCATCCAGTGGATCTGATGGTTGGCTGCCTGACATGGGTGCTCTTTGTATATGACCATGAACTTGATTTTTATGTGAGTGCCACTACCAGTTTATATGTCTTTACAACTTTCTGTTTCTTTTGAATTGTGAATTCGCATCATTGTTTTGCAAATCAAACGGGATTGGTTTTTCTTTTAATGGTTGAGTAATTATTTTGTCATATAGTGATTTCAGTAATATAAACCACTAACCTGCATTTGTTTAAACCGGCAAAACCTGGTTTTGACAATATAGAGCTAGTTTTCCTGTTGCATATATATATATATATATATATATATATATATATATATATATTTGAAAGAGGATTGAGATTTTGTATTTCCAACTGTAGTTATCTAGGACATGGTGAACAGAAATAAGAGAGAGAGATAGAGAAGGAACGGAAGAGGTAGTGTATTGAGATGAGATGAAGTTTCCTGATGCAACTTCTAGATTAAATGAATGTACGGAGTCAGCTATTTATGAACTGTTGACATTCTCACCACAACTGTTTTTCTTATCTATGCATATGAATTAGGCATTTACATGTGATTCAGTTTTGGTGAGGATGAGAAGGGAGCTAAACCCATAAAATATGTTATTATTAGCTTGGTTTGTTTGTTACTACAAGCTTTCTGATATGCTGAGCATCATTTTGGTTTTCCTCAGTGCAGGTCGCCCGGGATCGACCAATTGATGCCTGCCCCCCATCCTAAATGGAAAAAAAAAAAAAAAACCCTCTGGGCAGTTCACCACCACCTAGTCAGGCAAGCTGGGTATCTACTGCCTGCCTTGAGGTCAGTGTTATGCCTCAGGTTGAAGCTCATGCTTTATCCTCCACAAGTCGTCAATATATCTGAAAGCAAGCACGACGCACTAAAGAAGGTGCAGAGATCATGGTTCCCAAGATTCGTCTTCGGCAAAACTAAAACTATTCAGTTCAAAATAATACGAAGGGAAAGTAGAGGTAGGAGCTACAAATTTTGGTTTCTCGATATTGACCATCCTGTTAGAGAATTAAAAGAAGAAGAAGATAATTTCCACTATGATAGTCCAATCTTGTATAGGGCCAGAAAATTAGCCTTCAGCCACTTGCTCCTTGTTGACAAGCTTTGTTTTGTCAAGGAATCATGGTAGTGTCTTTGTATGCATCGGCAGGTGCCTCTTGCCCATTTCATATATATATATATATATATATATAGTAATGTTCCCTATTGTTTTGAGCTGGGGAGGAGGGAGGGCTTTAACCTGGAGTGCCTTTCTGGATGTGAGATGATTACCATTAAGTTACCTCTGCTTGTCTACAGTGATTCTGCGTGCTCGTGATAAAGAATCATGTTCGCGTACTCGTGATGAAAGAATCATGTTCTTCAATATTTTATTTTTCATTTATGTGGTTCATACTTCATGTTACATTTTGCTCATTATGATTGTTCTGCCGTCTAGGGGTGAAAAAAAAAACTTTAAAACCTATTAAACCGAAAAAAAAAACTGAAAAACTAAAAGAAACAGATTAGAAAGTTTTTTTTTTTTTTAAATTCGTTAGGTTTTGAAAAAACTGGACCGAATTGAACTAAAAAGAGTTCAAAAAGCCAGACCCTAGTCAATCCTAGCAACCCCCCTCAAAATCTCCCTACCAAAAACCACAGCTACTCTTTTTATCCACTGGACCCTCCCGAAATGACATTATTTCAAGAACAATATGAAATGGATGTAGATGATGAAGGTGGCACTTCTGATCTTAGCATAAGCGTTGTTAACCCAGAAAACAACAAAAACAACATTTACAATTGATGAAACAGAAGCGATTCAAGTCATGCCCACTAAAAGAAGAACTATTTGACTCCGACTCGTTTTCTGACCTAGTAAAAAGAATCCCTCAAAAAATGGGTGTAATCTCGCTAGCCACTTAGATGCATTTGCAGATGCAGATGCCAGTCACTACGACAACAACAACAAGACGCTTATCCACCAACGACCGCCACACAAAAGTGGAAGGTCATGGCCGTAGGATCCGAATACCTGCCACTTGTGCTGCCGGGATCTTCCAATTTACTGATAAAGTGTATTTTGGTTTTTTAACAATATAAACTGAACCGACCAAACTGGAAGTGGTTGGTTTCAGTTTTGGTTTAAATTTATTTTGAATTTAAAACTAAAACGAACCCAACAAAAATTATGAGGTTTTACTTATCTCTAATACACGGATAACTATTCATTATAATAGTGAAGGCGAGAAAATGGCCTTCCAAGAAAAACCCATTGACTTGGGCATTGGAGAATGTGTTTTTATCATGATATAATTATTTTTAACATACTATATATTATATGGGGTTAGATTTGTTAATTTTCTTTTCTATGCACAGTAAAATCACTACTATAATCTTGGATTAAAAAATTATTATGCTTTAGGCTTAGAGGTGTTTATATACTTTCTAATAAATTAGGTAGAGTGCAATTATTTTGACATTGTTCTCAGAGACAAAACAATTAAAACTCTTTTATAAAGGTGTTTTGGTTATTTTTTATTAGTTTTGTTGTCCATTTTAAGGTCAATGAGGGGTGTTATTCTAATTATTATATATTTAAAACTATTTTTTTAAAAAAAACCTTATAGCATGCATGTACTAGCATGTGGACGCCTCCGCATTCACTCCATCAGGACACAAAAAATGATCTTTCAGGTAGCTTTTGAAAGATCTTAACACCCTCTACACGGTGATGTGACGTGTGTAGGCAAAGCGTCACTATTTTTTCTTATTTCTCTCTCCACCTTGAAATTTGCACCACCCATGCAAAATTTTAGAGGAGCCCCTGCCATTTATTTTTCCTTCACATTTGGTTCATATCTTTTTTATCAATATTTTTTTATTTTAAAATAAGCCATGAAATTACAAGTATTTTTCAATTTCACCCTCCTATTATTTTTTAATTTATAAATAATCTATTAAATTCCAAAAGTTTTTTTTTTAATTTCCCCCTATATTTTTTTTATCATTTAAATTTGATCCTCATTCTTTTAGTTGTTATTTATTTTGTTATAGATTATTTTTTTAATTGTTTTTTTAACAAATTTCATCCTCCTTGGTTTTTTTTTATCAAATTTTATCACCATTGTTTTTGTTGTTTTTTTTTCTTTTATATTTTTTTTATTGATATTTTTTTTATGATTTCATCCTTCAAAATTAAATTTTTTTAAATTTAAACTTCTTGATTGAGCACAAGTCTGAGATTTCACAAATTGCAGGTTTTAGATATTAGACCTGGTTTAGAAAAGTTCGCTAAAGTTCACTTAGTTTTTTTTTTTTTTTTGTCTTTTTTTAAGTTGATGTTGTCTTATTATTTTATTTTTTTTTATGTTTATTTTTTGAGGTTTCATTCTACTCAGTTAGTCCTCTATAGTTGTTTTTTCAATTTCACCCCTATAGGTTTTTAATCTATAAATAATTTATCAAATTACAATTTTTTTTATTTCATCCCATGATTTTTTCATGTTTGAAATTTTTTTTCTAGTTCTTTTAACTGTGATTTATTTTTTTTGGAATCATTTTTAAATTTATTTTTCAAATTTCATCCTCCTTAGGTTTTTTTCCTCTCAAATCTTATCTTCATTTTTTTTGTTGCTATTTTTATTTGCTTTTGCAAGTTACTTTTTTAATATTTTTCAACGATTTTATCATTCAAAATCAATTTGATTCAGAGTTAAGCTTCTTGATTAAAATCTATTTTAAAATTTAACAAGTTGCAAGTTTTTGAGATTGCATCAGGTTTAAAAGGATTATCTGAGTTTGCTTGTTTTTTTTTTCCTTTTTTAAAAGCTTATGTTTTTTTTTCTTTTTAGTTTTGCTTTGTTATTTTTTACGGTTTGCCTTCTATTAGATCAACATTAGGTTGTTTGATAATCCAAATAGACTCAGGTTTGTTGTTTTGACCCCTTTTTCTTTGTTATTTTATTTATTGTTGTTGCATTTTTTTTCATGTTGTTTAGATAACCACTTGATCCAATACCTTAGAACTTGATTTTTTCTTTTACTGTAACATTTTATTTTGCTTCGGAAAAAAAAATTGTTCTAATCACTGTGAAGCACGGGTAACAAATCTAGTTATCACTAAAGATCATACAAGACATAGAACTAAACTAGATTTGTTGTCTACGCTCCGTTGTGGAATGAAATGTTTTTTTTTTAAGTAAAAAAATACTAGGGTAAAAAATCCAAGATCCAAGTCATTAGTTTAATTGGTAATTTAAATAAAATAAAAAAATGCAACAACAATAAATAAACTAATAAAAAATAACAACGAAAAAAAGGTAAAAAAAAACTAGACTTGAGTCTATTTGCATTATCAAACAACTCAATATTAAAGGGTGAAAATATAAAAAAAAAAACCAATTTAAAAAAAACCATATTAATTGGGTAAAATCGAAAACCCCGAGACTATGAGTATAATATTGAGATAATCTCATAGAAAAAAAAGTAGTGATAAAAGTTTGAATGATGAAATTAAAATAAATCAATTTAAAAAAAATAGACCCATGTTAACATTTAAAACCAGTGATCCTAGTCATGAACCCAGAGCTAACTCAATAAAAGAAAAACCACAAAAAAATGCAACAACAATAAATAAACTGATAAAAAATAAAAAGAGAAAAAAAAAAAACTAGACATGAGTCCATCTAGATTGTGAAACAACTCAATGTTGAAGGGTAAAATTATATATAAAAAAAAAAATTTAAAAAAGCAAAAAGAAGCCATATTAAATTGGGTAAACTCTAAAACCCTGTGATCATGGGTATAAAATTAAAATATTTTCATAAAAAAAAAAGCAGGATATAAATTTTGAAAGATGAAATTAAAATAAATCAATTAAAAAAAGTGAACCTGCAACACTTTTGAAACCGATGATTCTCGTCATGAACCTAAGGCTGACCTAATAAAAGGCATACTATATAAATAAAGACTCACAAAAAAGAAGGGATATATAAAAAAAAAAAAACACTACTTAAAAAAAAATTAAGCAAATTCGGACAAACCTCCTAAACTTTATCTAATATCTACAACTTGTAACCCATAAAATTCTAAACCCGGGTTGAATTAAGAAACTTAATTCTCAACCAATTTAATTTTGTAGAATTAATTCATTGAAAAAATATTAATAAAAAAAACTTGCAAAAGAAAAAAAAAGAAACAAAAAGAATGGGGATGAAATTTGAATTTTTTTTTTAAAATGACTCAAAACAAAATAAATAGCAATAAAAATAATAAGGACCAAATTTTAAAAATAAAAAATCATCGGGGTGTGACACTAAAAAATATTTGTAATTTGATAGATTATCAAACAAAAATTTGATAGAAACAAAGTGATAACCTCATCAAAACACCTCTTTTTCAATATGAAGAAAAGAAAGATTTTGAGGTTTTAAAATAAAAAAAATATTAATAGATTTTATTTGAAAAATATTTAATAAGGCTATAAATCTATAACATTATATTTAAAATATTTATATTAGTTGTATAGTTATATTTTATAAAATAAGCTTTATATAAATATATGATATATTTTTTTTATCATTACATTTTTTATATGTCATTATGTTATTGTAAGTGGTCAAAAAATTATATTTAATGTTCTATATATATGATATAAATTTTTTTTAAAATAAAATATTAGTATGTTATTTTCCAGTTGATTTTTCATATCATAGCTAAATACTAGAAAATATTTTTTTAACTTATATTTTATGACATTGTTAAATATAAAAAATAATTCACTTTATAAAAATTTATTTTCCATAAAAATTACTTTTTAAAAAAACTACTTTCCAGAGATGGGGATTGGTAAAATGAATAGTAGCAGTGTACAAAATTATTTTCGGTTGTATTTAAGATTGTAATGACAGTTGCTTTTAAAAATATTTTTCACTTAAAATTAGATCAAAATAATATTTTTTTTATTTTAAAAAATTCATATTTAAAATTAACACATCAAAACTATCTAAAATTTTATATATATAAAATAAACTAATTTGAAAAAAAAATTAAAAATTTTAAAATATTTGTAATTTGATACAATATTTATAGATTAAAAAAATGTTAGAGGATGAAATTGAAAAACAATAATTAGAGGCTAACCCAATATAAGGCAAATCATGAAACATAATAAAGCAAAACTAAAAAAAAAAAGGATAAAAATAAGAAAACATTAGTTTAAGAAAAAAAAATCATGCAAACCCGAGTGAATCTCCTAAACCGAGTCTAATTTTTAAAACTCGCAACCCGTGAAATCTTAAACTTAAATTCAATCAAGAAGCTTAATTCTAAACTAATTTAATTTTGAAGGATGAAATCTTGGAAAAAATAATAATAAAAAAACTTGCAAAAGCAAAAAAAAAAAAAAAAACAACAACAACAAAAGAATGGGGATAAAATCTGAAAAATTGTTTTTTTATGATAAAAAACAAAATAAATACCAATTAAAAGAATGAAGAACAAATTTGAAAGACTAAAAAAAGGCAAGGGGGTGAAATTAAAAAATAATTATAATTTGATAGATTATTTATAAACAAAAAATGATAGGGGGTGAAATTGAAAAATAATTGTAATTTTATAGCTTATTCAAAAATAAAAATATTGTAATCAAAAGGATAGAGACCAATTGTGAAGGAAAAAGAAATTGAAAGAGCTGATGCTAAATTTAAGGAGAGAGACGGAGGGAAAAAAATGATTGTTGACACCGAACCAGAGGCATCTCTGGTTCATTCGCCGCCCCATCGTGTAGAGGGCACCACGATCTTTTAAATGCCACCTTAAAAAGCAGTGTTTGGTGACCGGATGACATTGCACGCGTCACTTAAATTGCGTGAGGGTCATCCACACATTGCACGCGTTAATATTTTTTTTTCTTATAATAATATTTAATATATATCAATTACAATAATACCCCCGAGTAATCTTCAAATTTACAATAAAATCAAAGTAAAATGACCAAAAAAGCCCTTGTAAGAAAGTTATGTTGATTTTATCTTTAAAAACATCAAAGTAATTGCACTATTTTTTAAAAAAAAAATGAAAGGAACAAAAAGACCCCTGAGTGAAAGGTATTATATTTTTTTTATTCTAGGGTTAAAGTAGTAATTTTACTTTGCTATAAAATAAAATGACAAATCTAACCTCATACAATATGTTAAAGACAATTGTGTCATGGTGAAAAGATCATCTTGCCCCCAATACCTAGTTTAATGATTTTTTTGTTCAAGGATAATTTTGTAATTATACTATCATAATAAATAGTGTTATGAGTCTTGATGCACAATAACTTATTGTGAAGAGTTAGGTTTTTTTAATTGCCATTCAACCAAATCCATTCCTTTTTCTTTTTGCGAAGGACACTTTTGGTGAAATCTTAATAACATTAAGGACTTGTTTGTTTCAAAGAAAACAATTTTTTATGTTTGGTGAACTTCTAAAAAATAGTTTTTAGAAAATTAGTTTTCTACGGTTGGAAAAAAGTAACCTTTCCAAAAGAAAAATGTTTTCATTTTCTTATCCTTGAAAAACACTATCTAAAATACATCTTTTTTTTCTCAAAGTGATAACCTCATCAAAACATCTCTTTTTCAATATGAAAAAAAGAAAGATTTTGAGGTTTTAAAATAAAAAAAATATTAATAGATTTTACTTGAAAAATATTTAACAAGGCTATAAATCTATAACATTATATTTAAAATATTTATATTAGTTGTATAGTTATATTTTATAAAATAAGCTTTATATAAATATATGATATATTTTTTTCATCATTACATTTTTTATATGTCATTATGTTATTGTAAGTGGTCAAAAAATTATATTTAATGTTCTATATATATATATGATATAATTTTTTTTAAAATAAAATATTAATATGTTATTTTCCAGTTGATTTTTCATATCATAACCAAATACTAGAAAATATTTTTTAACTTATATTTTATGACATTGTTAAATATAAAAAATAATTCACTTTATAAAAATTTATTTTCCATAAAAATTACTTTTTAAAAAAACTACTTTCCAGAGATGGAGATTAGTAAAATGAATAGTGGCAGTGTACAAAATTGTTTTCGGTAGCATTTAAAATTGTCATAGCAGTTGCTTTTAAAAATATTTTTCACTTAAAATTAGATCAAAATAATATTTTTTTATTTTAAAAAATTCATATTTAAAATTAACACATCAAAACTATCCAAAATTTTATATATATAAAAGAAACTAATTTGAAAAAAAATTAAAAATTTTAAAACTTTGTTTTGTTTTTTTGCTAAAAAACAAATTTGTGATCAACCTTTTTGTACATAGGTCCCTTTAGGTGGGGTCCTTCAGAAGAGAGACAAGGAGCAACACCTTGCATATCTATCACATTGAAATTGAGGTTGGCGTGGCCTGGTTCTCATTTAAGTGCCGTTAGATTTGGTCCATGCTACGGTGACAAAAGTCAATCTGTTTTTCGCCGAAACATCACGCCAATGGTTGTATTAATATAATAATAAATTATCGTCATTTCTTGTAGCCAAGACATGAAACAACGTCATCTCTTGCATCCTCTACCGAACTATTTATCTAGAGTTTTCATTGTCTTTAAAAATCAATTATTTTATAGATTCAATTATTAATCCTTCAATCAAATCACCCCACGTCAGACTTGTATTATTCTGAGATAATTTTATTGTCAATGCCTCATTATAAACAACAGACCAGACCCTAAACGAGTAGTTGATTGGTAAAGCCTTTTATCGCATCCATCAAATGGTGATTTGCCTTAGAGATGGTGCGTTTATCTTATGATTTAATTATCTTATCCTTATTTTTTATTTTTTTTCCAGTGTTTGATCTGTTTTTTGTCTATTTCTTTTTTACTTCTTCTATTTTTTTAACTTTGATTTGTTTTAAGTTTTGATTTTTTTTGGGTTTAGTTTTCGAGTTAAACCATGTCTTTGGTTTAGTTTATGGTTAGACCAAAGATTTCAGGTCAAACCGGTTGGGTTGACTTGGTCAGATCAACCCTACTGGATCAAAATTAAATCAAAGGTTAAAAACTTTTTTAGTTGACAATGTTTTTCTAAAGGTTTTATTTGCTTTAAAGGTGTGTTTGGCAAACACCTTGTATGTCTATTTTAACAGTTTTGGTTTTAAAAAAATATAGGTTTTTGCCAAACGTAACCTTCAAAAAAAATTATACTTGTTGCACATGACCTAATCCTTACAAAACATTGCATTTTATTTATAAAAAAGAGAGAAAACATTTTAACATTGTTTTAGAAAATGTTTTTGTATTTCTTTGTATTTTTTTGTGGAAATTACGATAAGTTTGTAAAATTCTTTAAGGATTTGATTAATATTTTAATAATTCTAATTTTTTTTTAAATTAATGATTAACATTCTGGTATAAATGTTGAACTTACAAATAGGTTGGTATTTAAATATTAGGAGTTGACTATAAAATTCTCAAAATAATAATAATAATAATAATAATAATCATCATCATCATCATCAATTTTAATTGGTAATATTTTTCACCACAATATACGAGTTGAGTGAAATACTTTCGCCTTCTAAGATAGATGAATCCTGTCAGAGCACCTACATGGATTATTTCTATAAGGATTGATTTGGGTATACGAGCCCATTATAAATTTGAAATGTTAGTTTTGTTCATGAGCGTAAATCTTTGTTTTGAGCTATAAACGAACCACTGACTAAGAACCTTTCAACACATTTAAACCACATCCAGACCACACAACACAGCTTACCTCAAGTAAAGTGTGCTAAAAGTTCTAATAAGTTCCCTGAGCTATAGCTAGTTCTTTACCTTTAAATTTCTGATAAGACCAATTCACTCGAATGTTCTAATAATCTTAAATTAAATAATTAGACGGCGAGTCCTTAATTCCACGTCCCATCATGCCCAACACACACTTGCGACATGTGTATTGAGCTGCTCATTTCATCTAGTCTATTCCTGCCACTGTCTCTTGTTCTCCATAATCGGTTCTTGCATTTCTTGATGAAGAACTTGCATTCTCTCATCCACCTGCCTTCCATGTTCCTGCAAGGATTTAACTTTATTACTTTCCACCATTTTTATTGTTTAAGAACACAAAATACCCTCATCTTAGTCCTGGAAAGCTAGCGGCTTCGATACCAAATTATTAAGACCTGTCTCAACAATGTAAGAAATATAGCTGAGAAATAGAAGAAGAATAGAAAGAAAGAACTGTACAGGGAGTACAAAAATGATTACTGTTGTTGCTTAAAAAGTTAATCCATACAAGTCTCTCATTTATATCCAATCATATTAGCTAACCAATCACAACTGCTGCTATATATGTTAACTTGTGTAACATGTGATTGTAATCCAACTTCCCTCTAACAGTTGCAGCTATAATTCCTGCCATTACTGCTAACTATTCTTCCCACATCATCCCAGCTTCTCCCGCATGCATGTCAGCTCAACTTTCATTCCAAAATAAGTCCTGCGGGTAGATGATTAACAAGTATCCATGTGTCTATGTGGTTAAAATGACAGAACATATATACACTGTTGAGCTTCTCCCGCAT